>Ga0325404_1007005_pt1 | contig 11782 bp, 11 predicted proteins | sample PopdelMetagenome_18_FD_205664 | JGI IMG/M metagenome (GOLD analysis project Ga0325404, IMG submission 205664) | Populus deltoides microbial communities from Bellville, Georgia, United States - Xylem-Control-R1 | ecosystem: Host-associated > Plants > Phyllosphere > Stem > Wood/Secondary xylem... | reverse complement strand
AAAATATCTTTACTCTAATAAAAAAAATTAATTTAGTAACAATTTGTTTTTATAAGCCTGACAAATTGTCGCTTTGGTAGGCATGCTTTTAAATAGAATATGAATTTCGGAAGGTATTTCTTTAGTAATTAATAAACTTCTACACTTTTCTCTTAGATGCACCAACAATTATTATTATTATTAATAGCTTTATATTTACAACTATATAAACACATAAATATTAATATGTATAATCACTTACTCCAAAATTGGACTTGCTTCGTTTGTAACTGGTTTGAGACAAAAATAATAAAATTTAATTCTCCATTCCTAATTATGCTCTGCAAATTACAAACAATAAAGATTAAATAAAATTATATGCCAAAATTATTTTTCTTTGTTATTTCAAATTGGCCCAACTTTATCTTAGGAATCCACCCACGACTTGCAATTTATAACCCCAAGCCCTTGGAAACTTTTGAGATTATACAAATGCCCCTTCTAGTCCTGGATTCATGGCAACACAAGTAGTGAAAAGAGAGAAACAAACAAGACGATTTAGCCAAAAAACCCAAAAAAGGTTTATGCAGGGTTTAAGGCGGCCGGTATGCTAAGACCACTATCATACCCTCTCTATGAACTCATTTCCTTTCTCAAATTGCATTACCCGCGCATTTTAATTCATCTCTCAATCACTTCAATTCCATTTCTTTTTTTCTTTTCCTTTAATTAGAGTGCCAACTCCCGTATATTTTCTACCAAAAATTTTGATCCTTTGATTACTTTTGATAAGAAACCCACAATTCTATCTCTAAACCATCCACAGTTATGTGGAGAAACGTCGCAAAACAAGCCACTTTGAAATCCCAATCAAAGTCCCTCAATTTCCCTTCATTTCCAAGAACTTACAGCTTTTTAGGAGCCTCTAAAGAACCCATCTTTTTTGAGAAACTCAAGTTCCATTCGCTTAATAACACAAGTCCACGACTGAGTTTTCGAGCAATTGGCGAAATATCAACCCATGAAGATTTTATGGGAAAACCCAGTTTTATTTTTTTGAGAAATAGTGATAGTACTAATGGGAATTGGTGTGCTGGATTTTGTCCAAGAGGGTATGTGAGTGTAGCTGAGGCAGTGTCATCAACAGATGTTGAAGATAATGTGTATGGTGCGGATGAAGTGCAAGAATTGCTGCCAGAAATGAGGAAAGAAGAGGAGAAAGAGGAGCACTTTAGGAGGAGGAGGCTACATGCTAACCCTGGAGTAGGGTCAAGGAAGCATAGGGTCTTAAGGAGAAGGCAAGTGAAGATTGAGGCGGAAGCATGGGAACTGGCAACGAAAGAATATAAGGAGCTTTTGAAGGATATGTGTGAGCATAAGTTGGCTCCTAATTTGCCATATATGAAGAGTTTGTTCCTTGGTTGGTTTGAGCCTTTTAGAGACGCAATTGCGAAAGAGCAGGAGTTGATTAGAACGGGGAAGAGTAGGCAGGGTTATGCTCCGTATTTTGATCTGTTGCCAGCTGACAAGATGTCTGTTATTGCAATGCATCAACTCGCAGCAATGGTAATGACAGGTGGGGAACATGGATGTGCAAGAGTTGTGACTGCTGCTTGTATGATTGGTGATGCAATTGAGCAGGAGGTAAGTAATTTTTAATGTTTTATTTGCTTATTTTTACTTTCGGTTTGATTTGTAGACAGAGGATAATGAGTGCCCATATAAAACTATTGAAAGATAAGGGAAAACATAAAGTTTCTTAAATTTACTTTTAGACAACCTTCATCTGAGGTGATGAACTAGGAAGAAAGATGAAAGTTACTATGTACAATTATGAGATAAAAATCAGCTATGGAGCTAGTAGTGCCTGGAAAATTAGATTTTGAAGTTACGTTCCGTAAAGTTTTGTCGAATGTTGAATGGGGTTTTTCTGGATTTCTTTTTTATATATCTATAGTTTTTACTTTCCGTCCAAGTTCTTCTGCTGTTCATGGTTCCAGGGAGGACACTAAATGTAGGTACGAAAAACAATGTAGTGTAAGATCCTTTAGATACTAAGTTTTTACAATTTTTTCATTATGTGTTAAACTTTTCATATCACGGGCCTTATTAGGCTGAATATTCTATTACGCCTTTCTTTTTTGAGCTACAATTTCCTCAAAGCATGGGCATGGTGGACTCATAAGAGTGACATTCAACTTTCCTTCGTCAGAGCTCATCTCATGTTTCGACATTGTTTCACTATGGATTTATACTTTTGCATTTCCCTGTTGGGGACAGCAATTATCTGTATCATTTCAATTTTGTGTGTTCTTGTTTGTGCCTTTGTTTTGTAAGTTGTTTAAGTTTTTCTCTTAGTTTAGACGTTAAAGGCACGCGTCACACTTTGCTCTACTGTCTCTTCTGACTATGGGAGTTGCTTCCTCTTTTCTTTTCCTTTTTTTCTTTTTAAAAAAGAACTATACAATGAAGAGATATTTAGGTGTACCATTCTTAATCCATTTTTTGGAACTCCTAACTCTTCAGTCTTGTTCTCTTTCTTTGAACTGAGGACTGAATCTGTAACAGTTTCTGTGATGAAACAGATTAGAATACACAATATCTTGGAGAAAACAAGGAAGAAAAAGGAAAAGACTTATGATAGCAAGAATGGTGTAGAAGGTGAATCCCCTGCTGTCATGAAGGAACAAGAAAACCTAAGAAAAAAGGTCACTGATTTGATTAAAAAACAAAAGCTGCCAGCTGTGAGGAAGATTGTGAAGGGGAAGGATGATTCAAAACCATGGAATGCAGATGCTAGGGCTAAGGTTTGTGTGCTTGTAATCATTGATAAAGGCTAATTTTCTTGAACAAATGTATTGTGTATGAATTTGATTTCTGTCCTTGCACTTTGCAGGTTGGAAGCCGTCTAATTGAATTGCTGTTACAAACAGCTTATATACAGCCTCCCTGTGATCAGTTAGCTGATAGTCCATCTGAACCTCGACCTGCATTTGTACATACATTCAGAACTGTGTCATATGAAAATAAGTATGGAGTCATTCTTTAATTGACTCGATGAGCTCAATTTATCTTTTCTTCCTTGTAATTGCTCCTAACTGATGCACAATGGCCTTTTCTTAAACAGGAAGGGCGCGAAAAAATATGGTGTTATTCAATGTGACCCACTAGTCCTCAAAGGCCTAGAGAAAACTGTGAGTAACCCTGTCATATTTTGTACTTCTAGTGATATCTAGTTTTCATATTTTATCATCCTTTATGACATGAACTTGTGTCGGGGTGCCATATACTTTCAAAGCAGATAGGTTAGTTTCTAGATTTTAGAGCTGAAACAGATAAGATTTGTAGGCAATTTCCATGGTGCCTCTTAAGTTGCAGATGTTTGTCTTTCATTCTTTTTTCTTGCACAAGAAGTCATAAAAATGTTGATTCTCCAAACAGGCTAGGCACATGGTGATTCCTTATATGCCAATGTTGGTGCCACCACTTAGATGGAGAGGGTATGTTAACTTGTTTTATATTTACAGTTTTTCCACGATTGTCTTCTTTTAATTTTATATTTTTTAGTTGGATATATTCCAAGTTCAGAAATATTAACATAGTGTTTTGGTTACTTCTGCTTTATGCCTGGAGCTGTTTTCAATTTTCATGCCAAGTTAAATGCTTAAAATGGTATAATAGATGAAGGGATGACTCTCTGATTATAAAGACTGGAATTCCAATCCCAATTTCAGTGAATTGAAATTAACATTTCAGCATGTTTCAAGGCTCTGCCTCTCCATTTCTGTAACCTCCATTGGAAGGGAAACTAATTGTCTTGCAGGTTTTTATTGAAAACATGGTGAATTGAGATATGAGATGGAAGGTTTTGTCTAGGATTCTCAACAAAATGGAGAACACTGTCTTTAAACATTGAAGAGCATTTGCTAATCACAGCCATGCCTAATACCGGAAAATTAACATTATTGCCACAGGCAGGAGAATTTAGGGATTGCTATGGAATTCTTTATTATAATGTTTTTGATGTTAAAGGGAGAGGTATGCTTCATGGAAAAGATTGGTTGGCAGTTAGAGATAAAATATAGAGAAAGAAAAGGTGTTAGGTTTTCTTCAAGGATGCTGTGGTAGATTATTTTAGCACAAGAAAAGATAAGAGTATCGAATTGTTGTTTTCATGTGAAGTCAGACATGTAGCTAATTTAGGATTAGGATAGTACATAGAGAACTTGATTGAAGTAGTTTATTTTCTTTAGGTGATGATTCATATATAGGTATCTATTTCAAATTTCAATTGTGCCAGAAGCGCAAGGAGACAACAGATGATTACATGGGAGAAATGGCACAGACGGATCTCTGCTGTCAAACTGAGATTTTTGAACCTTATTGTTTGGCAAGTTAGTTAGGATGTGTTTTTCATGGACTTTGGTTAAGTTTTTCATGAATGATCACAATCCTCATTGGAAAAACTACACATGCTTTGGAATATGAAGAGGCCTCTATGGCAGCTTCTGCCATTCAACCTTTTTCCTTTAAATCTGATAAGCTCCCTAGCGCTTTTTGTTGTAAATTGCCCATTAGGACTGAGATTCCTGGACACACTTTCTATCTACAAAAAAAAAAGATTTAAACCAGTGATTGCACTCTGAATATCTTAATTTGATCAGATTGAGCATCAGATGAAAACCATTTCATGAATTGGTTTTGGGGAAAGAGCACTTTGTTTACTAGCAAGTTTATAGTGGGTCTCGGCTCTTTCACTCAGTCATCATGCAAGTTGCAGGAGGCACATTAGCATAGTCCCCACTAAAATTAATTTTAGATCCTTGTATACAAATTTGGAAGATACAAATTCTTCATACATGTTCCTTACATACGCTACTTTAATCTGGCATTTAATGAGTGTGGTTGGATTCTGGTTCCCATGTAGTTGTTACAACTCTTAACACCACTATTGCTTCTAGTAACAAATCAGGACCTGGCATTTAAGTAGCTTTTTGGTGTGTTCTAAGCTCTTCTTATATAATTGTGTCATAGCTTGTGATATTTACCTCTCTCTTACTCCTGTCGAGCATAACCTCAATGCCCTTTGCAGTTATGATAAAGGAGCTCACTTGTTCTTACCATCCTATGTCATGCGGATACATGGTGCTAAACAGCAACGTGAAGCAGTTAAGAGGGCACCTAGGAAGCAGCTACGACCAGTTTTTGAGGTCTGTACACATTAGATGCATTGCATGGTTACTGATGCGTATTTTATTGTTTGAACTAAATCATCTTTTGGTACTAATATGTGATGTTCTTTGAACACAATCTTATACTAATAATTGTGTATACCTTCACATGCTATCACATGTGTAGATTTTACCAGCTTAGCTTCTGGTTTAACAAGGATTCTCTTTTGTTTGAATTAATTTTCCAGGCCCTGGATACGCTAGGGAATACCAGATGGAGGGTAAATAAGAGGGTACTTAGTGTTGTTGATAGAATATGGAGTAATGGAGGCTGTCTTGCTGATTTAGTAGACCACAGTGATGTGAGTATCTTTTCTAACTTTCCTCAATGTAACTTTTTTTTTTCTGAGAAACTCCTTTACCTTTACCTTTGTGTTCCAAGAATTGATCATGATAGCAACTAAAAAACCTTTCTCATTTAATTTCTTCATTTCAGGTTCCTTTACCTGAGAAGCCAGAAACAGAAGATGAAGCACTACTTAAGAAGTGGAAGTGGAAACTCAGAGGAGTGAAAAAAGAGAACAAGGAAAGACATGCACAGCGTTGTGACATAGAACTTAAACTTGCTGTAAGACTCAATTTACTTTATTTTAAACAGTACACTTTCAATCTTCTTGATGGCGTTCATGCCATCATTCTTAATTGGCTCCAGGTAGCACGGAAGATGAAAGATGAAGAGGGTTTCTATTATCCACACAATATTGACTTTCGTGGGCGTGCCTACCCCATGCACCCATACTTAAACCATCTTGGATCAGATCTGTGCCGGGGGATTTTGGAGTTCGCAGAGGGACGCCCTCTTGGAAAGTCAGGCTTACGCTGGCTGAAGATACACATTGCAAATTTATTTGCTGGTGGTGTAGACAAGCTATCTTATGAGGGACGGATAGCTTTTACTGAGAATCACCTTGATGATATATTTGATTCCGCAGACAAACCACTTGACGGAAAGCGTTGGTGGTTGCATGCAGAAGATCCATTTCAGTTCTTGGCTGTGTGCATTAACCTAACTGAAGCTTTGAGAAGCTCCTCGCCAGAAACATATATTTCACATATTCCTGTTCATCAGGTATAACTTATCAATGTATTGCATTGTGCTCATATAAACTTTTTATGGACATTTTTTAAGGATTGTAAAGCATCCTACCCAATTGAGCACAGTTTTACTGGAATGGTAGGGAATGGATTGAGAGAGGCAGAGGTGTTAGGAAGATGAATGGTAAAAGGAGAGTCAAGATTCTTTGTTGTTGTACCTTGTATGCTTTAGGAAAACAAATAAAATGATAAGCTTGAGTGGTTTCTATTGGTTCTATTACATAAAAAACTGTTGGACTATTTGGGACAATCAACTTAAGTACTCTTCCCTGGGCTTATCTTTGTTCTTCTGGCCTATAATTTTTCTCATAACCTGTTCTGCCTTCTGATGTACCCCTTCCCTCTTATGGTTTTTTGTAGGATGGTTCCTGCAATGGCCTACAACACTACGCTGCACTTGGAAGAGACAAGGTAACGTCCTTAACTTGAATTGGATGATGTTATGAAGTTTTTCTTTTCTTTATGATTACTGCTGATAAACAAAACCCAATATGTGCAATCTGTTTGTCTGATTTTCGTTTCCTAAGGCACTATGCTGATGCCAATCATTGTTGAATTCAAGTCGTGTTTTTTAGAAGTGGTCTGCAAACTTTTATTTTTTAAACTTCGTTTTTATTTTTGAAAAAGGAAAGTAATGCATTTGATTATATTTTGAATCCCTCTGCTTTTGTTAAATCATTGGAATCTTGAACAGTTGGGAGCAGCTGCTGTTAATCTAGTTGCAGGAGAGAAGCCTGCAGATGTCTACTCGGGAATAGCTGCTAGGTAAGGGGTTTCCTCATGATACAGTAGAAAAGATTTGAGCTAAGACGAGCTTTTGTTGAAGCAAACCAATGGAGCTGGTTGTTTTTACTCGGACTGATTTAAAGATTAGGTCGAAGATTTGAAAACGCAGAGATTTTTTGAGAAACTAAAAAACTTGTGCTGAAAATTGTGGAAACTCTTGGTTAGTGGGCTTAATAAAGGGATACTCTTCTTTAAATCTGAAGTTCCATTTAATTACATGAGGACAGAATCTGAATTTTTAGATTTATAACCAACTCTTAATAGGATGACCCGCAAATATCATCGTAGGGATATAAACCAAAAATGCTTCCTAATTGGGTCCCAGTTTTTCTGAAACATACCTACCAGCATGTATTGGATCGAATAGAAATCTGCAACTAACATTATCATCCCAAAGACTAAGAGTTTGGAAGCCCTACTCTCACAAAACTAAAAGAAGAATGTATTTCACTGGCCAAGTTTTCTGGCTTTCAAGGAAATCCAGGCATTTGTAATGAAGTAGTAACATCCAATCGAAGGTTAATATTTCTGCTTAAATTAGGAACTTTAATTTGTTTCAATTCAATCAAAGCAAAACTTTAGTCAGCAATGCTCTTATTTCATGGCCTATGACCAGATCCATATGTTAGCCCTTCGTGTGCAGTAGTCAAAGTCCTGTAGTATTCATTGGATATGTTTGATTGGAGCCAAATTTGTAAAGCCTCTACAAGAATTTTTCTTTTTCAATCCTATATTTCTGTAGTGCATTTCTGGATGTGAAGCAAGCAGATATCTGCAAAAGGATGCTGTGATAAACATGCACTTTTGCGATGCAGAGTACTTGATATCATGCGGAGGGATGCACAGAAAGATCCAGATGTTTTTCCTGATGCATTGCGTGCAAAAGAATTAATTAACCAGGTTTTCTGCATGCTTTGATTGTTGATCATAGTGGTCTCCTGTCACTAAGGGATTGCTTAGTTACTATTGGGTCAACACTGTTTCATGCTTTTCCTTTTTTTTGGCCCGTTCAAAAGATAGGGCGTACCTTGCCATTTTTCAATGTGGATAAGCTCTTTTACTTTCAAACTAATGGTGGTTTGATTCCATCTAGGTGGATAGGAAATTGGTGAAACAGACAGTGATGACATCTGTATATGGTGTAACTTACATTGGTGCTAGAGACCAGATCAAAAGGAGGTTAAAGGAACGTGGTATCACAGAGGAGTCAGATATCTTTGGTTGTTCTTGCTATGCTGCAAAGGTGTGAAGGGAGCGTCCCAACAGTGATGATTCATAATTCCTTAGCTTTACTCTTTTTCATAAAACATGTCACTGACAATATTTTATATTGTTGCTTGATCAGGTAACCTTAACTGCCTTAGGAGAGATGTTTGAAGCTGCACGAAGTATCATGAACTGGCTTGGGGATTGTGCAAAGGTGAGTCTGTCTCAATTTATTTGTTTTTCCTTTATGTTGATTTTCTTTTTTTGGTTAATTTTTTATCTAGTTTCTATACCAGCAACTGAAATTCTGTTTACATTTTCTCTTTGCATTTTACCTGACCAGATTATCGCATCTGAAAATGAGCCAGTGCGGTGGACAACTCCCCTAGGACTTCCTGTTGTACAACCTTATCGTAAATTAGGGACGCGAAGTGTGAGTTCTATAACATTTGCAGAAGCATAGTAGATCATATAGTACTGACAGGAAAAAAAAAAATGATTGGCATTTTGTTACATTCGTATCAATAGAGAGGGCATTTTGAGTACTCTTATCTTCCTTTTGTGCAATTGCTGCAGATCAAAACTTCCCTACAGGTTTTAATACTACAAAAAGAAACTGACAAGGTAACGTTACTTATCTTTGTTGCTCATTTCTGCTTTGGTAATCAAGATTCCATAATATTTACTTTGACTTCGAGTCTGTGCTAAGATGTTGATAACACATGAAATTGTGAAAAATCTGAAATAACCTGTTTTTATTGCTGAAATGTTGTTTGAGTATATAGTATCTTACATTGGTACATTCTGCTAGCTGTTTCCCAATTTTCTGAACCAATTTTTCTGAACATGATTTCTGGTAGACTTCAGCGGGTGCCTTGGCTTTTTGTCTAGCTAAATTGCCCTGATTTTTTTTCTTTATTCAGTCTGGACTGTGACCAAAATACTAAAACAAAGGGGGAAAAGGTTGTACCTTCCGGGTCTTGGATCTCAAATTTGGCAGTTCTTTTACTGTTACAGGTTATGGTCCAACGACAGAGAACAGCTTTCCCACCAAATTTTGTTCATTCCCTTGATAGTTCTCATATGATGATGACTGCAGTTGCCTGCAAAGGGGCAGGCTTAAACTTTGCAGGTTTTTCACTCATTGATGGATTTTGTCTCAATTGCTGTCCTATTCCTAGTTTTGATTTCTCATTACTGCATATCGCATACCATCACAGGAGTTCACGATTCATATTGGACGCATGCATGTGATGTGGATGAAATGAACAGGATACTGAGGGAAAAGTTTGTTGAACTCTATGAAACACCTATATTGGAGAATGTAAGTATTAGCACTGCTATATTGTTCTAAAACTTATAAGGGCAATGGCCCATTCATTGGCATCATTATATATTTGTAGAAGGCAAAAACCCAATACAATATTTTTGAAGTTTATTTGGCAGAGCGGATAAGAGGAAATTAATTATTTTTTACTAGCTTTATTCGATTGTGGTTGTTTTGGTTGTGAATAAAAGAACAAAGAAAAGAGATACGTACCATATGTTTAAAGAAACAACACTTGTTGCAGCTAATTAAAGCATTCTTTATAATCTGTTCTCATCTGCTGTTTCAATTATGTTTTGGGATAAAAAAATGCCTATAAATTTCAACTTGAATTAGCATTTAAAAGAATTGTGCAGTGTCAAATCCAAGTCTGAGGGCCTTTTTTAAAGCAGAACTCATCATTTATACTGTTGGATTTGTATGCAGTTGTTGGAGAGCTTTGAAAAGTCTTTTCCCACGTTGTCTTTTCCGCCTTTGCCTGACCGGGGAGACTTTGAGCTGAGGGAAGTGTTGGAATCACCTTATTTCTTTAACTGATTCAGTGCAAGGGGTCTTCCTCTCATTGCTACACCAACGTGGCCCCCTTCTTTTATGGATGTCATTAATTCTTTGTTCCTTGCCAAGCCTGGCTATGGAAAGCTGTGATCTAATGAAGAACTTCCTGCTAGAGACTAGCCTCTCTATTGTATATAGTATCTTGAAAGGAGTCGTCAAGCATTGAAGATCTTCATTTGGTCTGTGAGTTTTGACTCAGCTCTGAATGCTGTTGTATAGCAAGCATATTTATTTTGTTCTGGGAATAGGCTTCGCTGGGTTCTTGCATTGAACAAGAATGAATGAAGAGACTTGTGATCATTGTGACCCACCATAGTTCCAATCCATCTTCTTAACCACTAAAGCAACACCCATTGGCCACCGCCACATACAGAAAACAAAACACTAACAACCACCAGATAGCCACATTTGAGATTCACCATTATAAATCAATCCATACCAGCAATAACCATATTCTCTTCATTTGTATGAGGGTCATAACAACACAGGAAATCAAACTCCGAGAGAGACATGAAAGAGAATGGAATTAAATAAGGAGAGTCTTCTGCCAAAATTCCATTTTGTAATTATTATTTTTATTTGTAATTTTTTTACTTCTTTCTTCTATCTTAATTAAAAAAATAATAGTAAAAAAATGGAAGTAATTTTTTTTTAAAAAAAAAAGACATCAACAGACAAGTTATCCATTGCAACACTAAGTCAGCGTTGCTACCTGCATTATTAACAACTTAACTTGCATGATCCAAGCGGTATATCACCATTGTTAAGCATCCATTGGTGATAAATAACTAAATTAAATCTTTTGATTAGTTGAATTTTACTTTTCTTCTTTTGTACTTGTTATACAAAATTGTTATTAATATTATTTTTATGCCTATAAAATAAATAAATATAATAGAGAAAAATCTTATCTTTCATTTTATTCAATATATTTTTACTTATCAACTAACTTTGTCATTAATATTTAGCAACTAATCCTTTTTATTAATTATCAAGCTTGGCTAAATTTGTAAAAAGTTGAGATAAGTGTTTGGTTAAGGTTTAGTATTGCATGTTCGTAGTTTTTTTTATCCACACACTTGAATGTCTTTTTTCTATCAAATTCTTATGCTATCATGATAAAATTTGGTGTGATGTGAATTCAATGAATATACAGCATGTCATTTTGAATAAGTCATGGCTATATGATATGGGCATCTCCATTTCTAGTAAATTATATTCATGTTCTTTCATTTTTAAGAATAGAAATATCTATCTCTTTGGATTATCTCTAAGACCTGACCATAAAAACAAGAAAAAATAGTGTGAAAGAAAAGGGACTTTATACAATAAGTCCAAGTGAGATTGTGAAAAAAAATCAAGGAAGACTCTATTGCGTCTGGTTTAGTTGTTGAGGAAATCTTTGAAAACTTTCTAGTTAAACCATCTGAAGATGCAAGTGTGAGTAACATAATAAGTGCAAATAAGTTTCTAAACGAGGTTCAAGGAGAGTTTATTGTGTTTGCGCTCTTTAGTTATAGAATAAGTCTTAGGTAACTCTTTAGAGGAACTGCTTGAAAAGATTAATGTGATGTAAAAAAAGTTTTGAAATATTTGTTATGTT
>Ga0325404_1007003_pt1 | contig 11784 bp, 8 predicted proteins | sample PopdelMetagenome_18_FD_205664 | JGI IMG/M metagenome (GOLD analysis project Ga0325404, IMG submission 205664) | Populus deltoides microbial communities from Bellville, Georgia, United States - Xylem-Control-R1 | ecosystem: Host-associated > Plants > Phyllosphere > Stem > Wood/Secondary xylem... | reverse complement strand
ACCCAAGTCATGCACTTGAGCTTAGTGCGTTTCCTGGTACTTGTTAGGCCTTACCTTATGCTCTAGACCCAACATATAGTCCCTTGGGATTTTTGTCCAACCCAAGCTTTTTAGTGTGAATCTTACTTCATCTACACCCCTAGGCGTGCAAAAGTCTCTCATAGCCCACCCCATTTCCATCTTATTAATACAAGTATAGGAGATATTTATCTCATATTAATGCTTGTGTTAAGGATATTTGTTTCTCATCAATGCTTGTGCAAATGATATTTATACCATATTAATGCATGTATAAGGGATATTTATCCCTCATTAATGTTACCATGGTGAAATGACTTTCTAGTCCTTTCCTTTAAGCAATAAGACAAGGTTTAGGGGGGCATAAATACCATCTGAACCACCTAGGTAAGGGGTTCATAATTTTTATTTTCAATATACACACTACATCATCATTTACAGAGAACTTATTTTCATACCAAAACAAGAACAAATAATCTTGTTCTTAAAATTTAATGTTTTTTGCATATTTATCACACCTTCCTTTACAAAGATATTGACTTAAGCATATAAGGGTTCTCAAATCCACCAAAAAAAGAACTGTTTTGCAGGTATTAAGATCCCTACATCAAGTTATCACCTTCCTTTGCTAGGGAGAATGGATCTAATAGCATGAACACTTGATTAAGTCCATTATCCAACCATCTAAAAACTTTATTATTTAGTATCTTGGATTTTGAAATATCATAGAAAAGGCATTCAATTAACTATAACTTAGCATTATAATTTAGCAAAAATAATTAATTAGTCATCATAATATAAAAAATTATTATTTAATCTCTATTTTTTTATATTTATTTATAAATTAATCATTTTTGTCCATTTCAGGTTTATTTTTAATTTATTTTTATTTTTTATTTTGAAAAATAAAAGGTAAAAAATTAAGTAAATATGATAAAAAGTTTGAAGAGAAAAGAAACCATTTTTAAAAAACAAGATATTATTAAATTAAACATGGTCAACACTAGTCAAAGGGCTATTAAATTATTTTTTATACTACAAAGGACTATTTAATTATTTTCTTAATAAACTACAAGGACTAAATTATAATTAACTCAAAAACATTCTATCAATTATTATTATTGTTATTATTTCACGTGCACCATTAACAAGAATCTAAATGTACATAGTGTTTCACCATAGCATGTGACAATAAATGTAGTTCATTTGAACAATGTTTCTCTCTCTTTTTCTGGTCCCTGAGATTTTTATATTTTGGTCTCTCAAATTATTTTTCATATTTGATCCTTTAACATTGCTTAGATTTATGATTGGTCTTTGTGATTTATTTTTCATGTATGTGTAAGAAGATCTTGAGGTATCGAGAAAATATTCTATTTTTGGTTGATGCTCGATTTGGTATAATAAAATTTAATTTAATTGATTTAAAATTATCAAAGTTTAGGGGACTAAATTTGAGATTTAGATAAATATTCAGTATCTTTTTTTTAGTGATCAATTGAGTGATTTTTCATTAACTCCATTAAACATTGAAGTTATTGGTCAATTAATTCTCCATTTTAATTTTATGGAAATAATTTCATGGAAATTAATGAAAAATATTGAAAATAATTTTCATGTTTATTTATAAAATTTTCAAGATTTATTAAAAGGGAAGATGATCTTCATGGTTGCCATGGTAAAGAAATAGTATTTATTTCTTTATTTACGGTGTGAAAATCTAACACTCCCTGTCATGTTTTGTTAATATTTTCTTAATGCAAATTAAATGGAAAGAAATCTTCCTAATAATCTTCTTATTGATTAAGGTGTGTTTAGAAGTGTAGTTGCAGTTGTATTTTAAAGTGCTTTTCACTCGGAAATGCATCAAAATAATATTTTTTTTTATTTTTTAAAAATTATTTTTCATATTAGCACATCAAAATGACCTGAAAACACTAAAAAATATTAATTTGAAGTAAAGAAAAAATAAAAAATTTCAATTTTTGAAACGCAAAAAAAAAAAATAGGATTTAAATATAAATGATGATCTGGTATCAAGCTGATCTTAAAAACCATGTCGCGTATCATTGGCTAAAACTCATTATCGGAAGAACAAAAAAAAAATCTCTCTTTGTATTATTAGTTAGTTAAATGGAATAATTGGATAATGCAAGAGAAAAAACAAAAAAAAAAGAAAAACATTCAAAACACACCCAAAGAATATATTTTTTTAGAGGGAAAGGTTAATGCATGGCAATTCTATCTTTTTAATTATTCTTCATAATTTTTTTCATTCCTTCTATTAGGTTATCTCATTTGCTTAATATAGCTTATGAGGTTTAGCATACTTGCTTGGGTTTGCTCATTTTTGTTTTATTTTTACTATTGATTAATATTTTTTTTCAATTGTTCTTTTATATTTGGATTATTGGGAATTGAGCATCATAATATTTTTCAATTTGCTTTATATGAAGTTATCTTGACCTCATAACTCGGATCATAGGTTTGACATGTTATCTCAGGTTAACATGAGTTGTTTATTTATTTATTTTATTCTTAATTTCATTATTTAACATTGGGTTGTCTAAGGATTGAGATTCATGTCTTTTTTCTTTGGACAAGTGTTTTTTTTTTGTATAGGTCGTTATGATAACTTTTTTGTTATAAAAAATCATTCTATTTATTGTTGTTACTTCTTTTTCTTATCATATATTTAAATGAAGATAACTTATTGGATCCACTCAGGTTTATGACCCGAGTCATAAATTTTTTCTTACTTCATTAAAATATGTTAACAACATCTGAATAATTTTTTACATTAAAAAAGTTTAGTCTAATCTATAATGTAATGCATGTCACTATCTAATAGTATATTAATCACCAAAGGTTTTCTTAAAGTTAGTAACATACAAAGAAGAAATAATATATATCTTGGAACCGATAGTTATAGACAAACATTTAAGAACACATGCTAATCACTTTCAAATTAGAGTACACAAATAAAATAATTGTTATACTACTAATAATAAAAAAAAGTTTTATCTTTTTTGACAAACTAGATAAAATTGATGATATAAAAAAATTTAAGAAATTATTGGTTGAATAATTCTTTTGACAAGCTAAATAAATAAAATAAAAAACTTAATTTTCATTTTTATGTTATAAATGCATAATGTAAATACTAATCGTCTATTTTAAGTCTAAATGGAAAAAAAAATAAAGATAAAGTACAATAATATTTTAAAAATATTAGAAAATTATAGAAACCATTCAAAATATTTATTACTATTTAAAAAAAAATTAAACTGAATAATTTTAAAAAATGAGAGAGATGATATCAATTAAAATCAAATTAAAAACAAAAACAAAAACAAAAACAAAAACAAAAACAAAAGGCTAAAGGCTATTGAACCTGAGAGGTCAATCTCTCTCTCTCTAACTAACTAAAAAAACAACACATTGTTTACTATTATATTTTCAGTAACCGAAAAATAAAAGGCCAAGCTCTTAGATCTCAAAAATAGGTGACCAGAAAGTCAGGGATCGAGCTTTGAGTTTCTAAAACATAATTTTCAACTTATGTTTACAACACCAAAAAACAATCATACGAATTTGAATAAACTCATTTCCAATCCAAAAACAATCTCTAATCACTCTATAAACTGAAAATCCAACCAAATAGTTTTTTTTTATGAGTCTCAATTTATTAATTTTTTTGGCATGATTAAAAGACACCACCACCTTCATTAAACATCGTTTTTCAATTGTTCATTTAATTTGAGGCAATACTTAAAGAAATTTTGTTTTTTTAATTATTTTGTTTTAAAACTGGTATTGTTCATTTTTTTTTACCTTTTCTTTCTATAGAGTTATCCTAATATCATGTCTTGAATTATGGATTCAGCAGGTTTATCAAGTTAGACTTGGGTCTTTTTTACTACTTTTTAATCTTTTTTTTAATCTTGAGTCAATAACTAAAATCTTAGATTTTTTTTGAAAAAAAAATTATATTTTCTTAATATTTTTTACAATAAAAAAATGATAGGCTCGCGACGTAGCACAGGCCACCTGTCTGTCTTTTTCTAAATCAGGTTTTAAAAATATTATAACAAAAGCTAAATGGTGTGTGGAAATTAATGTAGATTAAGAGACATTTCACTATGGATTGTAATAATAGTTTCACTTTCAATTTCTCATCTTTTCATGAGCGGATAAACATTTCTTTAGCTTTCTTCCACAAGAGTAATCAGGTTTTTTCAATTTTCAAGTGCAAGTAAATAACGCTTTTAGCTTTAGAAAAGACAAAAAAAGCTTTGCCTTTGGGGGTATTTTGGTATTTTTACATGGATATTTTGTGTAATTAAGAGGATCATGATGGACGTTTTAGTATTTTTCACATTGTATTTTTAATCAAAAGTTGTTGGCGCATGTTCTATGCGCCATAGCAAGTGGCGGCGCCCGCATCATTGAGGAAGCAAGTGAGACGCTTCTTGATGGCCAAATCTGGCCATCCATCGTATAACTAGATGCGTAGCCGTGCCATCTCAATATGAAGCGGTGCATGTAAACATATCATGGTTGGATTGCCGCCGATACTCGATTGTTTGTGTTTTTCTTTCTTTTCTCTCTTTTGATAACTAAAGTGTACAATTGTCATCTCTTTATTTGTTGCTTGTTTGGGTATCGCATGGCTGTCAGACCCAAATCGCTTGGGTCTAACATGGCTGTCAGACCATAACGCTTTGGTGTTGCAGCCATCCCAGACCCACAGTGCCTAGGTTATCTCATTTGCTTAATATAGCTTATGAGGTTTAGCAGACTTGCCTGGGTTTGCTCATTTTTGTTTTATTTTTACTATTGATTAATATTTTTTTTCAATTGTTCTTTTATATTTGGATTATTGGGAATTAAGCATCATAATATTTTTCAATTTGCTTTATATGAAGTTATCTTGACCTCATAACTCGGATCATAGGTTTGACATGTTATCTCAGGTTAACATGAGTCGTTTATTTATTTATTTTATTCTTAATTTCATTATTTAACATTGGGTTGTCTAAGGATTGAGATTCATGTCTTTTTTCTTTTGACAAGCGTTTTGTTTTTTTTTTGTATAGGTCGTTATAATAACTTTTTTGTTATAAAAAATCATTCTATTTATTGTTGTTACTTATTTTTTTTATCATATATTTAAATGAAGATAACTTATTGGATCTAGTCAGGTTTATGACCCGAGTCATAAATTTTTTTTTACTTCATTAAAATATGTTAACAACATCTGAATAATTTTTTACATTAAAAAAGTTTAGTCTAATCTATAATGTAATGCGTGTCACTATCTAATAGTATATTAATCACCAAAGGTTTTCTTAAAGTTATTAACATACAAAGAAGAAATAATATACATCTTGGAACCTATAGTTATAGACAAACATTTAAGAACACATGCTAATCACTTTCAAATTAGAGTACACAAATAAAATAATTGATATACTACTAATAATAAAAAGTTTTATCTTTTTTGACATACTTGATAAAATTGATGATATAAAAAAATTTAAGAAATTATTGGTTGAATAATTCTTTTGACAAGCTAAATAAATAAAATAAAAAACTTAATTTTCATTTTTATGTTATAAATGCATAATGTAAATACTACTCATCTATTTTAAGTCTAAATGGAAAAAAATAAAGATAAAGTACAATAATATTTTAAAAATATTAGAAAATTATAGAAACCATTCAAAATATTTATTACTATTTTAAAAAAAGTTAAACTGAATAATTTTAAAAAATGAGAGAGATGATATCAATTAAAATCAAATTAAAAACAAAAACAAAAGGCTAAAGGCTATTGAACCTGAGAGGTCAATCTCTCTCTCTCTAACTAACTAAACAAACAACACATTGTTTACTATTATATTTTCAGTAACCGAAAAATAAAAGGCCAAGCTCTTAGATCTCAAAAATAGGTGACCAGAAAGTCAGGGATCGAGCTTTGAGTTTCTAAAACATAATTTTCAACTTATGTTTACAACACCAAAAAACAATCATACGAATTTGAATAAACTCATTTCCAATCCAAAAACAATCTCTAATCACTCTATAAACTGAAAATCCAACCAAATAATTTTTTTTTATGAGTCTCAATTTATTTATTTTTTTGGCATGATTAAAAGACACCACCACCTTCATTAAACATCGTTTTTCAAGATGAATCTATTTACACCAAGATTGGCCATTTTTGTGGATGGATGTGACCCCATCGAACCTTTTTTCTCTCATCTCTTTTTTTTTTATCTCCTCTCTCAACATTTAAGGATTAAAATGTAAGATTAAAATGTAAAATCCTAAAATAACGAGGACCAAATATGCAAAAAAAATAAAATAAAGGACCAAAGTAAAGTTTTCCATGCCATTGCAGAAGAAAAAAAGGCTTTGTTTTTTTGTTTATGCTAATCTTGGTCATTGTTCTTTTAGATTTATTTTTAACAATAACCTTTGTTTTGTAAAATTAATCTTTCATTTAATGTCGGAATATTATCTAACATCTCACATATACAAGAGTATGCAAATCAAAATAAATCTTAAAATATAAAATCATGTCAACATAACTTCTAAGGAATAGGTAAAAGAAGTTTCAATGACTAAAATTTAAAGAACTAAAAACTTGAGGATATGAAAGAAAATATAGCCCATGAATAGTTTCTCCATGAATAGTGAAAAAGAGCGTGGATGAACATTGTCATAACCCGTTTTTTACCCCTCTATTTTTTAACATATTTCTAAAGAATACAAGAATTTCCAAAAAAATATATTTTTGATGTAATTCAACTAATTTTTAGACATTTTGATGATTTTTTTTTGCTTGTTGTATTCATGTTAATGATTTTTCAAAAGTAAAAAATTCATAAGAATTAAAAAAGAGAGAAAGAAAAGACAAAGAAGAAAAAATGTGTAGTGTACATAATGAAGGACCAAAATAACTAATACAATAAGAATATTCTAAGATGGGGTTAGAGTATTCTTAGAATAAGAAATAAAAAATAAGAATATTCCTAGGTGGGGTGGTATAAATAGAAAAAAGAATGTGTCAAAAAAAATACTAGTCTCTATAGAGAAATTTGAAAAAAGAAAAAGGAGAGAAAAATGAGGAGGTGTAAAAATAAACCCTAGCCAGAATTGGGAGATGGAAAAAATTAGGAAAAAAAAAGGGATAGAAATCCTAACCAAGGTGTATAAGAAAAAACCTGGCCTACCTTTCTTCCCCCACAAAATCCTAGCCTCCATCTTATTTTCCCTTTTAGTGGAAGAAAAGCTTTGGAGGAGAGATTTTGAAGGGGAAAAAAAAAAGAGAAGAAGAAAAAAGGAAGAGAAGGGCTCATTATTTTTAGACTTTATCTCACTAAACTAGAACTTTTCTTTCTTTCAATTATATTGATCAATCTCCATTTCTTTCGGCCACCATCCAGACCTCTTCTCTAGTGGAGTCGTCATGCTGTCAGATTGTGACAAATAAGGAACTTTCTAAACTTAAAAGGAAAAATAAAAATAATAGAGTCATCGCCTAGTAATTAAAGGAGACTGGGAGTCTTAGAATAGATATTGGTCTTATATATATTTAGGTACTAGATTAGTTATGCTTAAGGGAATATCTACATCACCCTTATTGCATCCTTTGAAACGAAAGGTAACCTTTGATATATGTTTTTATAAATTTATTATATGCATGCTATTAGTTATCTAAATTTATTTCTACACTTATTTTCTAATTACTTTAATAAAAAATGATATTATTCCCTACAAATAGGAGACTCATTGATAATAGATATTTTTATGTTAATTCTTAAAAATAACTGATTTTGTCGATTTAGAAAAAAATTTAATGTTAATCCCTAAAATAGAAGATTTTGTCAATTTAAATTTTTTTTAACGTTAATCCCTAAAATAGGCTATCTAGTATATTTTATAATTTTGGATGGTAATTCCTAAAAATAGATGATTTCATCAATTTAAAAAAATTTAGATGATAATCCCTAAAAATAAAAGATTTCATCGGTATGAGAAAATCTCTCTAAATTGATGAAATTGTCTATTTTTAGAGATTATTGTTAAGATTTTTCTAAATCGATGAAATTATCTATTTTTAAGGATTACTGTCCAAAATTCCTAAATCAATGAAATAACTTATTTTTAGGGATTAATATCAAAATTTTCCTAAACCGATGAAATTGCTTATTTTTAAGGACTAAGTTCAAAGTTTTTCCTAAATTGAAGAAATTGTCTATTTTTAGGGATTAGCATAAAAAAATTTCATTTATCGATAAGTCTTCTATTTTTAAGGACTGACATTATTTTTTATTAAAATAAATCATAAATAATCTTAGAAATAAATTTAGATAATTAATAGAATGCACAAAATAAATTTAGAAAAACATATAGTAAAGATAACATTTCATTTGAAATAATAAAGCAGTGGTGATGTTGATCTTTTCTTGGGTATAACTAATCAATTACTTGAATTTCTAAGACTAGTTTCGATTTAGAATTTTTAATTTTCTTTAATTATTAGATGGGAATTCCATTATTTTTATTTTTCATTTTAATTCTTAGGAGTGCATAATTTATCACGGTGTGACAAATATAAATATGCATAGTGAAACAATGATTTATTTTAGTTTTAGTTTTAATTTCTTTGTTAATGTTAATACGGAGTACTGACAATAGTAAAAAAAACAAAAACTTATAAGATATTTGGTACATGGATTCTCAGATATCCTCCACATTGCTAAGCATATAATATTTATACTTGGCTAGAAATAAAAATTTAGTAATATGTTTTTATTGGGTCGGGGTTTATGCAAAAAATCCATAATGAATTTAAACAAACTTACTATTATACCCTTAAGACATAATGTTTATAAGATTCAATAATAAATTTAAATTTATAAGAAAATGAAAAATATCAAGGTTCATTTGGACTTACTTGGTTTCTATTCTTTGAATTTTTTTGGATGGTTTTGGCAATTTTTTTTTTTGCAATTTCATCATTTTTTAGTTTTTTATCCTATCAAATCTATTTTTTTATATTGTTCTATTTTTTTTACCCTAGAATTTTTATATTGATTTATTATTATTATTATTCCATCTTCCAACATTTTATTAGTCAAATGTTTAGCTTGTTAGTTGAGTTCGAGTCTAAATTTAACAGTTTGCAGGTTTAAAATATTAACCCTGATTTATGATGTTGACATAGGTTTTTTTGGTTTTTTTTTTTAGCTTTTTCCCCTATTCTCCAACATTTTTTTATTTTTTAATTCATTTTCTTTTTAGGTTGTTTTGAAAATAACACCAGTTGCTTTGGTGTTTTTTTGTTTGTTTGTTTGTTTGTTGAATTTAACTTTTCTAAAGAAATTTTGTTTTTAAATTAAATTAAATTGATTGATTTTATCCTTCAACATTTAATTTTTTATATGTTAAGCTCTTGGATTGAGCCTGGGTGAAGAATTTAATGGATTGTGAATTCAAGAATATAACCCGAATTTACAAGGTTCATTTGGACTTACTTGGTTTTTTTTTTCTTTTTTTAAGCTTTTTTTTTCTTTTCATATTTCATCATCTAACATTCCTTTTTACTCTCTTTCTATATGATTTATCTTTATTTTTAAAATAACAAGGGTTGCCTTGAGTTTTGTTTGGTTAAATTTCCCTTCTTTAAAAAGAATTTTATTTTTTAATTAAATTAAAATTATTGATTTCATCATCTAACATTTAATTTGAGGCAATACTTAAAGAAATTTTGTTTTTTAATTATTTTGTTTTAAAACTGGTATTGTTCATTTTTTTTACCTTTTCTTTCTATAGAGTTATCCTAATATCATGTCTTGAATTATGGATTCAGCAGGTTTATCAAGTTAGACTTGGGTCTTTTTTTACTACTTTTTAATCTTTTTTTTTAATCTTGAGTCAATAACTAAAATCTTAGATTTTTTTTGAAAAAAAAATTATATTTTCTTAATATTTTTTTACAATAAAAAAATGATAGGCTCGCGACGTAGCACAGGCCACCTGTCTGTCTTTTTCTAAATCAGGTTTTAAAAATATTATAACAAAAGCTAAATGGTGTGTGGAAATCAATGTAGATTAAGAGACATTTCACTATGGATTGTAATAATAGTTTCACTTTCAATTTCTCATCTTTTCATGAGCGGATAAACATTTCTTTAGCTTTCTTCCACAAGAGTAATCAGGTTTTTTCAATTTTCAAGTGCAAGTAAATAACGCTTTTAGCTTTAGAAAAGACAAAAAAAGCTTTGCCTTTGGGGGTATTTTGGTATTTTTACATGGATATTTTGTGTAATTAAGAGGATCATGATGGACGTTTTAGTATTTTTCACATTGTATTTTTAATCAAAAGTTGTTGGCGCATGTTCTATGCGCCATAGCAAGTGGCGGCGCCCGCATCATTGAGGAAGCAAGTGAGACGCTTCTTGATGGCCAAATCTGGCCATCCATCGTATAACTAGATGCGTAGCCGTGCCATCTCAATATGAAGCGGTGCATGTAAACATATCATGGTTGGATTGCCGCCGATACTCGATTGTTTGTGTTTTTCTTTCTTTTCTCTCTTTTGATAACTAAAGTGTACAATTGTCATCTCTTTGTTTGTTGCTTGTTTGGGTTTCGCATGACTGTCAGACCCAAATCACTTGGGTCTAACATGGCTGTCAGACCATAACGCTTTGGTGTTGCAGCCATCCCAGACCCACAGTGCCTGGGTCTGGTAATCATGCAGACCCAAACGCTTGAGTCAAAAAATTTAAAATTTTTCAACAGCATGATTGGATTGCAAAAACAAACATTGTTTCATTCAAGAATGATTTTTCATTCATATGCAGTAGAACTTAACTGCAAACTTTTTTTTGTTTGTTTAACTTATTTTATAAATTTGTTATATTCGAAGAGGAAAGAATGAAAAAAATATTGAGTTTTAAGTGATTTATTTCAAGTCTTCAAAAATAAACTTCTCTTTTTTGTATGCATTGTGGATGAAAATATTAATTTTATATTTTTATCCAAGTGTTGGACAATTTTTTAAAGAGTTTATACTTTTTAAAATTTAAAATGTTGTTGCATTATCTAATTGTCAAAGTTTGTTACAAGCAGAGTTTTTTCTACACTATAAATATTAGTATTTATGAAAATTTAAAATATATGATCATAAAAGAAAACTTTTGAATTAATACATTATGTTATAGAAAAAAAAATATTATATATATAAAAGACTTATTGTTCTTTTAACTATCTTAATCTATGTAATTTTGTTGATGATTTCTTCACTAAAATTAGAGATTAAAAAAAAAGAGTGAATTTTAGGTACATGTTTGGTTAATGTTCTAAAATAAAAGAAGGAAATATATAAAAAAATAAAAATATATTTTGTTAAAAAAAAGAAAAAAAAATATGTTTTTAAAATACTTATAAGTAAATTACTATATTGTTTTTTTAAAATATATGTATTTGATACGGTTATCAGGCCGAGGTTGGGTGATAGGTCTAGGTGCCTCTGCATGATTGTTATATCCAAGAGACTTGATTTACTATAATTATTGATGTAATTTGCTTGTGTCTAACAATACTGTTAGATATTCTTAATATTTTTTTACATTTTAAAAAATATAATATTAAGCTGTTGCCACCAATATACTAATATATTTTTTATGACTCGTTTGATGAAAAAAGAAATTTTTTTTGCAATTTTAATCTCAAATAAATACGAGTACA
>Ga0325404_1007002_pt1 | contig 11784 bp, 6 predicted proteins | sample PopdelMetagenome_18_FD_205664 | JGI IMG/M metagenome (GOLD analysis project Ga0325404, IMG submission 205664) | Populus deltoides microbial communities from Bellville, Georgia, United States - Xylem-Control-R1 | ecosystem: Host-associated > Plants > Phyllosphere > Stem > Wood/Secondary xylem... | reverse complement strand
GGCCATTGTCAAGAAAATAACATTTGGCAATCACTACAAGACTAAGAAACTAGTGCTTCCGACACCTTTTTTACTTCAATTTCACCAGACCATTCCATTACAAGTAAAAATCATGCTGTCATAGTGGATATGTTTTTCGCCCTGAATGATCACACGCCTACAAAAGTACGGAAAGACCCCCAGCGCTGAGCGTTTTACTGCGAAGATAAAGACATTTCACTTCATAGAATCAACCGAAGGTGAAACTTGGATTCTCCCAGGCAAAATCAGCATCCCAAGAATTGTCAGGTATGTTCCAAAAGAGCATACGGACCAACTTAAATCTGCGGATCAGCTGCAGCAAAAATAAGTACTATATCAATCCAAGGATGTTCCATAGGTGTTAAAAGTCATAGTTCTACAATAATATTCCTGCACCAGCAATCTTGGCCCTCCGGCCACCATGCAACTAGTGCAGTTTGAGCAAAAAGCCGTTCCTAGGAATTCATACAGGGAAACACAAAACAACCTTGCAAAACAAAATGGGAAGGAAAAGAAGGAAGAAAAAAAAACATGATATCATGCAGAAATACAACTTCCCTTTTATGGATAAAGAAGCCATTCTAAATTATCCAGTAAACAGTTCTATGAGGCCACTCCACCACAACAACCACAGCACAGGATTGCTAAAAGTAGCTACCCTAATCCTTTCCGAAATCATGTATTTTCTCAGTAGCTTGCTATAGTATTTCAATCTAGGTTGCCAGCTCCATCTAAAAACTTACAAACTCGCTAGTTTCTATACTCCAACAGAAGTCCACTCATGAACACACACACACACACTCAGCAGAATGCAACAGAGTACTTCCATCCAAAGCAGCTCAACCAAAAGGCAGTGCTGTAAATCGATAAGCCAGAGTACACTTCCAAACCTTTTATGTTTATTTTTATTTTCAGAACTTTTTCTCTGATGATTGGTAAGTTGCAGAGTTGATTTAGAAAATAATTTCCACAGGAAAAAAATCAGAGTTCAGTTATAAAACTGTAGGTGGCAATTTTAGGAGGCAAAATTATGCATACCTAACAAGAATTAAACCATGCCACAATCACACAGGAATTTGCAACAAAATTCACTGTAAGCATTCAGTGTTAGCAAGAAGTGAACTTGTACTCCAATATTGTATATGAAAGCACACCTAAACCCTTTAATAAATAAATAACATGCAATTGTTAGTTTCAAAAAATCATTATTCCAACAATAGACGCCCCTAGAAGGATAAAATAAATGATCAAAGACATCATTAGTATCCAGAAGCCACAAATCTATCTCATAATGAATAACAATCAGGAGCAATGTCGGAAATATCACCAAAAAATGGTGAATGATCTGAGATGAAATCCTACAGAAACACTTAAAAAGGGAACTCTGGAAAACATAAAAGAAACCATTTGATTATGTATAGCCACTGAAAAGTGGAAAATGTGGTTACTCCGGAAGATTCAGAGGCTACACAGAACGGTTTACAAGACATGATTGGAAAAAATACCACACTCACATACAAAAAAAAAAAAAAGGAAAAAAAAGGCTTCATCATTAATCTGATGCCTTGAGCAATGCAAGTCAGCCAGCTTCTAAAATTATCTTTTGGCACTTCAAAGACATTGAATGATGATTATAGGCAATGTTTTCAACACTTTGAACCTTAGTAACCTCTGGTTACCAAAAGCATAGCCATTGCAGCCCTACACTAAATGAGTAAGTACTTTTCCAGAACAAATGGCATGTCATAAATCGCCCAACCACCAGCATCTAAACCAAACTTAGCTTCCATTGAGCTATTATGGACTCAAAGTATCATTCAACTACTGAAATCACAGATATCACAAAATTCCATAGCATACTGCCATAACCTTAAAACCATTTATATGGTTCAAGAAAAAAGAAAGAGAGAATTAAAGAGTGGTTAAAGCTTCAATAATGATGACTTTAACAGGTAAATGTCCAATATTGTAAACGTTGAATGGCAATTTTTGTATTACCATGGATGATAGAGAAACAAGAGATGGTTAGATTCTAACCAAGGATGACGCCCCTACCTTGAATCCACTAACTCCTATGTCATTGAGCTGCATCTGACCCAGATCCTGAATCACTATCAGAGCCTGCACATCAGGTATTGGAATGAATTAATAAATCCATTTAATGTCTTAATTGGCACCATCATTGCCAGAAAATTATACATGCTCAAGGTACATTAGTTGAGTTTCAATTACCACTTGAAGAGGATCTGGAATCACTGCCAGAACTGCTTGAACTACTTGATCTGCTCATACTATGGCCTTGCCTATGATCTTTAACAGGAGAAGATGCAGAAACAGTCATTTGTACTGCTTCAAACCAACAGGATTAGAAATCAGTGCAAAACAATTAGAATGCCATAAAGATCCAGCAAAAGAGCCTGAATGTGGGCAAAACAAATCCTAAGGAATTCAAGATGATTATTACCTGATCCAAGTTCTTTTGGTGCCTCTGCAGTAGCAGATGTCATATTCTACACAGACAGAGAGAAGAATAATGTATTGGTCAGCCTGACTTTCATGAAGGAAATTCAGCTAGAGATTGGAGCAAATAAGAATTATGGTCTTACAGTCCCAAGCATTTTATGGCCAGCTTCTTCTCTCCCTTGTAGAGCAACTTCAGCTTCCCTCTCATTCTTGCCCATACTCTTCTGGTAATTGGTTACATAACCATGAAGTTCCCAAAGTGTTTCATTATCAAAACTATCAATATCCACTTCAATCTCATCTTCTTGTTGGAAAAGCCCAGGATTCCTCTTCCTAATAATCTGGACAACTGATTCTAGTTTCTCTGAAGGCAAACTCTGCAGGTGTATACTCAATTTCTGCTTCTCCTCGTATGTCATCACGCCTCTGACAGTTTCATTCTTCTTAGGCTTATTCAACACTGATGTCCTGCCTTGATTGGCAACAGTTTTTGCAGCTTTCATCTTCGAATGTACAAGCTCCGTCAAAGAATCTGTCCTATCCAAAGTTTTTGTCTCTAAAGGCATTGTCTGTGGAAACGAAGCAGGACTGGGAGCACGGGCAGAAGCAGAAGCAGGACCAGAGGTGGGGGATGAAGCACGAGGACCTGGAACTCTCTTTGAAGCAGGGCCGTGAGCAGGAGACGAAGCACGAGGACCTGGAGCTCTCTTCAAAGCAGGTGTTGGCAAGCTAGCATCATATCCCATCTCCCCCCTCTTATCAAAATTAGTTTTGGCCTTAAAATTAGCCCAATTCTCCTCAAAAATCTTCAACAACTTATCCGCCATAGCATGCACATCCTGCCCTTTCTCATTATACTTCATAGCATTATTAAACGTCAACCTAACATCCTCAGCAAACTCCTTTGGAGACTTGTACCAATTCTTACTCAACCTACTCTTCACAGTCCCTAAGTCCATGGGATGCTTAATAATCTTATAATAATCATGCAGCTTCAACTTCTTTGCATCCACTGGCTCATTAAACACCCACCCATATTGATGTTTCATCAACTTCCCTAACAGCTCCCCACACCCTATAACCAAATCCTTGCTAAACTCCACCACCACCCCCTTTCCCGCACCACCGTCCTTCCCTCCACCGCCAGACTGTTTCAACTTCTTGTTCGAATTCATCTGGGTTTTCTTCTTCTCATCACCATCCAACAGCCGCGAATTGGTGGGTCCCACATAACTAACTTCAGAATTAACCCTAGCAAGAGTTCCAATTCTGTTACCACCGCCTCCACCACCGCTATTACCTATTCTATTATTATGATTATCATTATAAGAAGATGTAAACTTTTCTTTAGATTCAAGTTTCTTTTTCAAGCTTCTAACTTGATGAAGTTCACTTGCTAATTTCCTCTTTAGCTGTTTAATTTCAGATTTTGACCTTGAATTCAAGTTGATTTTTACTTTACTACCATCATCAAATCTCACGTACCCGGGTAGTGCTGACTTGTTCTCATTCTGTGGGACCGGCTGTACGTGATTAAGACTGGAAGAATCGTTCGACGCCACGGTGCCGTCGCGGTGGTTCTGCTTCCAAGAAGAGGACGAGGTGGAGCTGGTGGTGTATTTTAGGGTTTGAAAAGGTTGAATTTCTTCTTCTTGCAGGTGCTTTTGCGGGTGAGGGATGTTGTCGAAATTCTTGGGTTTGTTGTGGTGTTTTTGGGTATACAGTTTTTTGTTGATGTTGGGTTTCCTTTCTTCTCTCAACAATCCTCCTCTTCAAAGTCTAACCATTCATGGAAAGTTAGAAACCCTAATTTCTTGCATCAAAACCCTAACTTTGGCTCCTCCTCTTCTTTTTAATGTAACGACGATGTGTGGACTTTCCCCATATGGAAGTTCGATAGCTCGTTGTTTTTTTAATCATATTAAAATGCTAATATTAAAAACAAAATCTAAAAAAACTATTTTAATATAATTTTAAATACAAAATATTTTTTTAAAAATAATTTTAATTACAATCTTGAATATATGAATAATAAAATTTTAATCTAGTTTTATATAAGCATAAAAACCACAATTAAGTTATTTTATTTGATTCCTTCTATACCATGAATAAAACTTTTGACATATATTAAAATAGAAAATTACTCAATGCACATTCAAGTGAGTTTATATTCTGTTTTTCTTAAATAATATTTTATATTATATTATTTATATAATTAATAACATTTTACCCATGATAACAAGTTATTTAGTTAAAATTAAAATTAAACTCTTCGCAAAATATTATTTATTAAAATAGTGTTTTTTTTTTCACAATTTATATTTTTTTATTGTTTTCAAATTCAATTACATTTTCTAATATTAGATTTATTTGGTAATGATTTTCATAATTTTTTTATTTTATTTTTTATAAGATTATTACAGTCTTATGATCTACACTGCAAGTTTCAAGAATTAACTCGGTTGATTTTAGTTTTTTTTCTAATTGATTTTTTCCCTCAATTTTATCATTTAGAATTGAGTTGTTTGAAAATTAAGTTTTGTGATTTATTTCGGTTTTTTACGAGGTTATCCCCAATTCATGAATTGGTCAATAGTTTGGCGGGTTAAGTTCAGTTGTTTTTTTGTGTCTTTTTAATTCATTTTTCAATTTCAATTCTATCCTTCAACATTATATTTGATATTAAACTTCATAATTTTTTAACTCATTATTTATGAGGTTATCATAGTCTAATGATCCAGACTGTAAGTTTCACGGGTTAACCCAGTTGATTTTATTTTTTTTCTCCTTTTTCTAATTGATTTTTCCCTTAATTTCATCATTCAGAATTGAGTTGATTGAGAATTAAGTTTTCTAATTTATTTTGGTTTTTTTATGAGGTTATACCCAATTCATGAGTTAGGTCACGAGTTTGGTGGGTTAACTTCAGTTGTTTTTTTTTGTCATTTTTAATTGATTTTTTAGTTTCAATTCTATCATTCAACATTAGATTTATTAGGGATTTAGCTTCATAATATTTTTAATATAATTTTTATGAGATTATCCTAAATTCATGACCTGGTCACAGGTTTGACGGATTAACCCGAGTTAACTCGAGTTAGTTTTTTATCATTTTTTAATCGATTTTATTTTTTGATTTTATCTTTCAACACTAGGTTGATTGAGAATTATGATTCATAATTTATTTGATTTTATCCTAATTTCAGGATCCGAGTTGCGAGTTTGTCAAATTAACATGGGTTGACTCATGTCATTTTTTTTTGTTATTTTTTAATATCTTATCCTTAAACATAGGGTTTATTGAATATTAGACTTCATAATTTATTTTGATTTGATTTATATGAGATTTTTATAGTCTCATGACTTGACACATGGATTGACAGGTTAACTTAGGTTGATCCTCATCAATCAATTATAACCTAGTTTGATCATAATTGATTCAATATATTGTTGTCTTAATATTTATTTTGAGTAAAATTATATTTTTACCTGTCGTCTAAGGTGCTTCTGTACCTGCAAAGTTGATCGGGTTACATCGAGACAAATCTCACACAAATTAAATTTTTCTTCTACTATAAAATATATTAACAACATCTAAATTTTTTTATTTTATTTTGTTAAAACAGTGGTCGGAGAAGATTGCCTTTTAGGTTTAGGGTATACAGGTTGACAGGGTGATGAGAGAATGGTGAGAGAGAAAAAAATGAAGAGAGAGAGAGAAAGAAAAAGAGTATTTATACCAAATGGATTGTACAAGGTATACAAGTTGGGTTGAGCAGGTTTAAAAAATCTCAACGCATTACCCAATATGTGATATAATTTTCTTAGATTGTTTTAACTTATTATTATCTGTAATATCCATATTATCTGACTTTGATAGGTTAGGTTGAGTCAGATAATATAAATATTTTAGATGAATAGATTTTTTTAAACACCCATAACAAAAAGTCATCTTTAGAAATTAAATAGATTTTATTAGACGGTGAAAAACACGAATATTCTAATAAATATTATTGAATTAAATTTGTCTTAAAGATACATGGAACTTCAAACCAAAAAGGCATATATATGAAAAATATCTTATAGCTTGTTTTTTATTTTTGACAGGAATTGTCAAACCTAAATCTACATGGTATTATATTTAATTAGCATATTAGCCTGCGCTCCGTAATGGGTTAATAATTTTTTTTTCCAAACATAAAAAAAATCTTAAAAGTATAAAGAATATTTTAAGTGTATTGAGTCTGGCGGCCAAGTCAAACTTAAGTCTCTTCAATCTGGTAATAGCCTTGGATCTGATGGCTATGCCTAATTAATTTTTTTATTTATTATAAAAAAACATTTAAAGTACTTTTGAAGTATTCTAAACCGAAATGCTAATTGATTTTTTTTATTTTTAATAAAAAAATCATTTAAAGTACCCTTGAAGTATCCTAAACAGAAATGCTAATTATTATATTTTTGATAAAAAAACATTTAAACTATCCTTAAAGTATCCTAAACAAAAATTCTAATTAATTTTTTTATAAAAAAAATATTTAAACTACCCTTGAAGTATCCTAAACAGAAATGCTAATTATTTTTTATAAATAGTTTTTTATTTTTTCTAAAAAAACATTTAAACTATCTTAGAGGTATCTTAAACAGAAATCATAATTATTATTTTTTAATTTTTTCTATAAAAAAACATTAAAATTATCCTTAAAGTATCCTATATAATTTTTTTTTATAAATATTTTCTATTTTTATAAAAAAAAACATTTAAACTACTCTTGAAGTAGCCTAAACAGAAATGTTAATTAATTGTTTTTATAGTTGTTTTTTTAGTAAATAAACATTTAAACTACCATTAAAGTATTCTAAATAATGTTTTTCAATAACCTTGGGTCTGGAGGCCAAGCCAGACCCAAGAGAGTTGGGTTTGGCGGCTAATCTAGACCCAAGTCTCTTGGGTCTAGTGGCCAAGCCAAACTTGGATCTGACGGGCATGCCAAACTCAAGACAATTAGGTCTAGTGACCAATCGAGACCCAAGTTTCTTGGGTTTGGCGGGCATGTCAAAGCCAAGATAGTTGGGTCTGGCATTTAATCAAGACCCAATAGACTTGGGTTTGACGGTCATGTTAGACCTAAAAGCCTTGGGTTTAGTTGGGTCTAGCGGCCATGCCAGACCTAATGGCCTTGGAACTGGCAGCCAAGCTAGATCCACGAGAAGAGAATGGCTTTAAAAAAAGACTACCTTTACATGCCTATTTGGTACATATGCATATAAAAGAATGCCTTTTGGTTTGCGTAATGCACCCATAACTTTAAAAAGATGCATGATAAATATTTTTTCTAACTATGTTAAAACAATAATTGAGGTTTTCATGGATGATTTCACGATGTATGGTGATTCTTTTGATAAGTGTTTAGAAAATTTATCTTTAGTCTTGAAAAGATGTATTGAAACTAACCTTGTCTTAAACTATGAAAAGTGTTATTTTATGGTAAAACAAGGATTAGTTCTTTGGCATGTTGTGTCTTCGCGTGGTTTAAAGGTTGATAAAGCTAAAATAGACATTATTTTATCATTGCCTTACCCTCATGTGTGAGGGAGGTTTGTTTTTATTTTTAGCGTGCAAGTTTCTATCGACGCTTTATCACAGACATCTCAAAGATTGCAACACCCTTGTGCAAATTGTTAGCCAAAGAAGTGGATTTTGTGTTTGATCAAGCGTGTAAAGATGCATATAATGAGCATAAGAGGCGTGTCACATTTGCTTCCATCATGCAACCACCAATTTGGGATGAACCTTTTGAGATAATGTGCAATGCGAGTGATTACATGGTAGGGGTTGCATTTAGGAACGAATAAGAAAGAATTTGAATGTGATCGCATATGCTTCCCGCATGTTGGACAAAGCGCAATGCAATTACTATACAACTGAAAAAGAACTTTTTACAGTGGTGTTTACTCTAGAAAAATTCCTATTTACTTGGTACAAAAGTTGTTGTTTTTACTGACCATGCAACTTTGAGGTATCTTTTAAAGAAAAAAAAAATCCAAACTAAGATTGATTAGGTGGATCTTGCTTTTACAAGAAATTGATCTTGAGATCAAAGATAAAAAAAGTGTCGAGAATCATATAGCTGATCACTTGAGCCGACTGCAGACCAAAGATATACAAACTAAAAAAGTAAGTAAGACATTCCCAGATGAACAGTTGTATATGTTACATTCCTCTACAAGACCATGATATGCTGATTTAGTAAACTATTTAGTCATCAAAGAATTCCCTTTAGATTTGTCTAAATCCCAAAAAGACAAGTTACGAGCTGATGCTAAATATTATTTTTAGGACACTCCTTATCTGTGGAAATTTTGTGCGGATCAAGTAGTCAGAAGATGTGTACCATAAGATGAATTTCATTCCATTCTCACCTTTTGTCATTCTCATTCTTGTGGTGAGCATTTTAGAGCAAAAAGAACAGCCCACAAGGTACTTGAAAGTGGTATGTATTGACCTTTTGTTTTTAAGGATGCATATCACTTTTGCAAATCATGTGAAAAATGCCGAAGAACAGGAAATATTACTCATAAGAATCAAATGCCTTTAACTAATATTTTTATAAGTGAAATTTTTTATATTTGGAGTATTGATTTTATGGGTCAATTTTCTTCTTCTTTTGGTAATCTTTATATCCATCTTGTTGTTGATTATATGTCAGAACTCACATATTTGATAGGTTTGGAATCCCTAAAGCTATCATTAGTGATCGTAACACTCATTTTTGCAATCGTTTAATGGAAGCATTACTAGCAAATACCATATGACTCATCGGTCTTCCACAGCCTACTATCCTCAAACAAATGGCCAAGCTAAAATTTCAAATAGAAAAATCAAGTTCATTTTAAAGAAGACAATGCAACCTAACCAGCGAGATTGGAGTCTACAACTTGGTGATGCACTTTGAGCTTATCGGACTGCTTATAAATCACCTATAGAAATGTCACCTTATATGATGTTTTATGTGAAAGCATGTCATCTACTAGTGGAGTTTGGACATAATGCTTTTTGGGCCATTAAGCAATGCAATTTTGATTATGATGCTGTTAGGATTGTAAGGAGGTTGCAATTGCAAGAGTTGGAAGAGATATTGAATGATGCCTATGAAAATGCAAGGATTTACAAAGAAAAGACCAAAAGTCTTCATGACTGAATGATTACAAGAACATAGTTTCATGTTGGAATCATTCACATTTGAAACTTTTTCCTGGAAAGTTGCACTCTCATTTGATTAAACCCTTTGTTAGTTCTAATGTTTTTCCTTATGGTGCAGTTAAGACTACAAGTTTAGAAAGAAACAAAGTACTCAAAGTCAATGAACATCAATTGAAAACTTTCTATGAAGGTTGGATGACAGAACTCACTGCTTTCGTGGAGTTAGCTGAACCAATCTATGAGGCCTGAGTATGCGAGATATAAAACAAAAGCGCTTATTGGGAGGCAACCTAACAAAAAAAATTTCAGATTTGCTTTTCTTTTCCCTTATCTTTTATTTTTTACATTTAACTTTATGTTTGTCATTCTTTTATATTCCTTTTCTTTTATTTCAACATTAAGGACAATGTTGTGTTTAAAGTGTGGGGGTATTTGAAGAGTTTTTGTTTTTTTTTTATGTTTTTTTCACCTTAAGTATTACATTTTATCTCTTGAACTTCCATTGATTTATGAGAATATGAATATTATGTAGGAGAATTAAATAAGATATATGAAAATATAAATTGAATGAATGAGTGTGCATACAAGTTTTAAAGTTTAATTAGTTTAGGGATTGACTTTGAAAACATGCCATGTTGATTTAATAGTGTTGTACCAATGTAAGTTTTTGAGGCTTCAACATTGTATTCTTTGATTGTGTATTCTTTCAATGATATATATCTTTAGAACTTGCTTCATATCTTGTTGAGATTATATTCATATTATATATGTACATGAAGATTGTTGTTACCCAATTTTTGACCCATGTTTTGATAAATGTTTTTTTAAATAAGGGTTTACATATAGTGATAACATAGAGCATCAGAGCTAATATTAAGAAAGCAATATGTCAAAGAGATAATTACTGAATCATATATAATTACTGCAATATAAAATACCATAGATATATGATTTGATTTGTGCTAGTTATAGAAAATAATCATTGCAATATAATATACCATATATATAGAATTTGTTGGTGCTGGTTATAGAAGATAATCTCTGCAATAATTATTGCAATATTTCTTTAAACAGTACGTGTAATGATTTTCTATAAAAGTGAACCTATATCCATATGCACTGGGGAGAAAATTTACGAGGATATAATTTTAAAATGAAGAAACCCAATAAAACCTAAATCATCTCTACAGACGCCGGCACACTGCCCTTCGGCTAAAGAAAAAAAAAACTAAACCTTTTCTTCTCCCTCACCCAAGTCGCTGCTCACAGTCCCCAACCTTGGCCAAAATCAAACAAACAAACCGGTCCCCCTCTCTTTTTGATTTTCTTCTTCCTGAGCCGCCGGACACAAGCTCTCTCCTCTCTCGGCCCCTCCCTCATCTTCCTTTTCCCCTTAGCCACGACCTAACCTCATCCTCCCTTCACACAACCTCTCGGCCATAACACCCACCTTCCTGCTCCTATTCTCCCAGCTAAGATAAGCCGCTCCCCCTCACCTGACTTTTCCCTCTCTCAGTTATCCGTCCCCACAGACAGCCGACTCATCTCTCTCCTTCCCACGTTTCCCACTCACAGCCCCGTGTCTCGACCTCATCAGAATCTCCCTCTCTCGGCCAAGACCTTCAGCCGCTCCTTTTCAGTCCCTATCTTGGGCCAACTCGTCAAGGCTGAAAGAAAATGGGCAGAGGGGTCCCCATTTCCCTCTCAACAGCAGACCTCTGCTTGCTTCATCGTCGACCAAAGAAGAAAGAGGGGTCGGCGATCTGTCCGTTCCAACAACTTTTTCCCTTTATTCTTTGCTTGCGTCGGTCTCCTACGTTCAGCTCTGTGTCTTCGTCCCTTGCTCTCTACTGGTTTTAGCTTTTCTATCCCCTCTTCTGTTCTGCAGATCCTGGCGCTGAAACGGGCGAAGGAGATGGCACTACAACTTCTACACACGGCCGGTGGTTATTGATTCTGGCAAAAAAAAAAAAAAAACAATGGCCACGCTGGTTTTGACCTCTTTTTCCTTGCTTCTTCCTGTTTTCTTCTCTTCTCTTTCCCTCCTTCTCTGTTCTGCTTTCCTTTTCCTTTTTCTCTATTCACAGTTAACGAAC
>Ga0325404_1007001_pt1 | contig 11785 bp, 9 predicted proteins | sample PopdelMetagenome_18_FD_205664 | JGI IMG/M metagenome (GOLD analysis project Ga0325404, IMG submission 205664) | Populus deltoides microbial communities from Bellville, Georgia, United States - Xylem-Control-R1 | ecosystem: Host-associated > Plants > Phyllosphere > Stem > Wood/Secondary xylem... | reverse complement strand
ATTAAAATCCAAACTAAATTTTTAATACGATAAAACCAAGTCAATTCCTTCTTTTATTTTTTGTGCAACCCAAACTAGTATGAACCCTGAATCAATCATGTTCCAGATCAATTCATTGAGCTAAATAACTATGATAACATGCATATTAAAAAAAGAAAAGCATTCATATCAGGCATCTACTAGAAAGTAAAAACAGATTCATTTTGCTTTTCTTGAAAACAGCATGCGTGTGTGTGTCTATATATATATATATATATATATATATTCAGACACACGTAAGTTTGTTAATAAATGGAGGTGGATCCTGAAACAGGGGACACAAAGTTGGGAGAAGCTTTGAATTTCCTTTTCTCTCTCTCCGAGTCATGACACGTAAGTGTGTGTGACATTTTCCCGTGAAAAGAGCTCTGAATTTGCATCTCTCTAACCAGCTAAAAGACACACTCTTCTTGTCTTTTTCCTATTCACAGAAAAATATCAGAGCTCAGCAACTTGCATATTCTCTTTGCAATAAAGAATCAATGAAAATTGAAAATATCTTTGCATTGAGAAAGTGAGATCCATTTCCCAATCTGCAAACTAATCTTTCACCTCTCTTTTTGTTCCATTGGAACCAAACAAATCTCACTGTTAGATTCCCCTGTATGTATCTATAAGAGGCACAGCGGTTTGTTACTCTTGAACAAAACGTGGAAACCAGCCTGTTTTGGTTGAAGTTAAGGTGATTGCTGCTCATATTTCGGTTAAGGATTCAGTCCTTTTCTCCTTTTCAAGTTAATCACTCGTAATTTTGATCTGGGCACTTGCTGGTTTTGGTCAAAATGTAGAATTTTGAATCAATTCTTCAAGTTCTTAATGTTTAGCTTTTTGGATTGTTTTAGTTATGCTAATGTTTTTCACTTAGTTTTGCAAGATTTTACTTTTTTAAGTAGATACTAACAGAATGCAAATTGGTTTCAAGAAATATTATCAGGGTCTGATTTGTCTCTGAAAGAAATGGCGAATTTGGGATTGTTTTCTGGGACCAAGACAGCGAAGTCGGTGAATGTGAGTTTTAGATTACCATATTATACTCAATGGGGTCAGAGCCTGCTTGTGTGTGGATCTGAACGAGTCCTGGGTTCATGGGATGTGAAGAAAGGCTTGTTATTGAGCCCTGTGCATCAAGGTGAGGAGCTCATATGGGGTGGAAGTATTTCAGTACCAAGTGAATTCAGTGGTGAGTATAGTTACTATGTGGTGGATGATAAGAAGAGTGTGTTGAGATGGGAGATGGGAAAGAAGCGTAAATTAGTATTGCCCGAGGGGATAAATGGTGGAGAGCATGTGGAGCTTCATGATCTTTGGCGGGTGACGCTTTGCGCTCCATTCTTCCATTCCTTTTCATGCTTTGCGAATTGGTGTTTCCCATATTCATCTTGCAAATTTTTTTTTTTAAAGGATTCTTTCTGTTCCCATTATTCTGGAAATGTATGTAAAGGCATTATTCTGACATATAACCAACAGATTTCTTGTAGATTGAAGAAGTCTAATAACAACAATTGCTTCTTCATAGTTAGGATTATATTGGCTTCATAATGATTCGTTGATTAGAGGAGTGTAGAATTTCTTAATAAAAAAAAATTGTTGGTTTCTTTCCATGTAACTTTGATGATGTAAACGTTCATTTTCATGGAATCCAGGCTGGTGGTGATGCCATCGCTTTCAGAAGTGCCTTCAAAGATGTCATCTTTCGTCGAAGTTGGGGTTTGAACATAGAGAGACCCCTTGGGATTCAGAATAAGTTAGACAAGGAAGGTCGTTGTATAGGCTTATTTATTATTCACTCATCATCCTTGTTAATGTTTGTGCCTGATTTCTGTTTGCTGACCCTTTTCCTTTGTGATCTCTGAACTACAGTAGATGCAGTCGTTGTCCATTTCAAAATTTGCTGTCCAGATGTAGAAGAAGAGACATCAGTAAGTTCTCTCTCTCCCTATTGAGCTGCCCACATTTGTATGCAAGCAAAGTTATGCACGATCTTATCAGCATTGCACCTATTTATGAAGTATGATATGTACAGGTATACGTAATTGGCAGCAATGCAAAGTTAGGGCAGTGGAAAGTTCAGGATGGACTTAAACTTAACTATGCTGGTTACTCAGTTTGGCAGGCAGATGCTTTGATGCAGAAGGGTGATTTTCCAATAAAATATCCTTTTGAAGTATTTCCCTCAAACAGTTGGATGTTTCATGAATTATTTGGTTATTGTTACATACTGTCCCCCCCCCCCCTCTCATGCGTGTCTCTGTCTGTCTTCCTTAATGGTTGTTTACGTATAAGTACTGCAAATACGGAAAGGCTGGAAACTTTTCTTTGGAAACTGGTGCACATCGCGACCTTTCTATTGACTCTTCTAAAGTTCCGCCAAGATATATTTTCCTCTCAGATGGCATGATGCGAGTAAGCTACAAAGATTCACTTATAGGTCAGCATATGTTGTGTTGCAAGGTACTTTTTAGTTGTGATCATAATTCATCAATTTTTTTTTAATAGGAAATGCCTTGGAGGGGTGCTGGTGTTGCATTACCAATGTTTTCTGTTAGATCAGAAGCTGATCTGGGGGTTGGTGAATTTCTTGACTTGAAGCTTCTTGTTGATTGGGCAGTAGTGTCAGGATTCCATTTAGTCCAGCTTCTACCGATCAATGACACATCTGTGCATGGCATGTGGTGGGATTCATATCCATACAGGTAGGCAACAAAACTATCATTTATAGAACATATAATTTAGTTTTATAGGGGACTCTATAGTTTGTTTTAAGGCATAGTTAATTGATTTTTCCAAAGATAGAAATGTCTTTAATTAAATCACCTAGTTAAGAAAGCAGGCTCGAGTTTCTCTAAAATTTCAAGGTGTCCCAGTAAAAAATCCATGTAATTTTTATTTTATCTTAATTATTGTAGCAAACAAGGATTCGATTGGCAAGCTCATTTAAAGTTTTCTCTTGCCTTGTTTTCTTGGTCATGCAGCTCACTATCTGTGTTTGCATTGCATCCACTATACCTGAGAGTAGAGGCACTTTCAGAAAACCTACCAGAGACTATCAAGGTGGTTTCATTGGCTTTTCATTTAATTCTATCCAACATGATACTAGAAGACATTTTCTTTATTATATGCTGGCAATTTCTGGCGAAATATTTCTTATCTTTTCAACTAAAGTTTTATCCATTACTTTTTGTTGTAAACACCCTTCCTTTCCTTTCCTTTTTTTTTGGCAGAAAGAAATTCAGGAAGCTAGAGAGCAGCTGGATGGAAAGGTCGTTATTTTTAGTGATTCTTCAACTTCATGAAGAAACACATTTCTGATGTTCATCTCTGTTGTGTTTAATGATGTGTTGTGACCCAATTAAGAAAATGGTATTAGAAAAATAGCAAAAAAGTGAACCATGATGTTCTAAGCTAGCTCCATGGACTGGCATGCAGGATCAGTTTTGCAGTGCTTTAGCTTGTTGTAAAGGCATGAGATCAACAAGCCAAAACATTTTATTTTTATTACTTAACTCCATTTTACATCCCTTACTAGAATTCTTGGACGGGAGGGAACAAGTGCTCATGTTAGGCTGTTCCAAACACCATTTTGATAAGAAAGATTTTTGTCTTTCTAAACAAAAAGAGAAAAAAAGTTCCATAAACTTTGTTTTGATTAGAAATAAGATTCTTTGGTTGATCCAGCCATTGTATTAACGTGTTTGAGCTTGGACCCGTGCAGGATGTTGATTATGAGGCTACTCTGGCTACTAAACTTTCAATCGCCAAGAAAGTGTTTGTACAAGAGAAGGATTTGATACTTAACTCTAGATCCTTTCAGAAATATTTCTCAGAGAATGAGGTCTTACAGACTTATGTTTTCTTCTTCCTATGATCATGTCTATTACACCTAAAGTACTTCGATTTGAAATTTGAACTTTGGTCATTTTTGTCCTTGATTATACTCTCTTCAGAGCCAATTGGTGTTCTAATGAATGTTTTATTTGATTGCAGCAATGGTTAAAGCCCTATGCGGCCTTTTGTTTTTTGCGGGACTTTTTTGAAACATCAGATCACAGCCAATGGGGTCGTTTTTCCTGTTTTACAGAAAAAAAGGTTGTTATCTCTTTGGGTTTTCACTCATCTAACCTAAGATTAAATATCATTCGTCAAATTTTATTGGATCTTATCATACATGATAACTAGGTAATATAGATCTTTGTTTCAATTTCGTAACCAAAGTTATGTTATTTAAATTCTCTGACAAAATGGCACCATTTTCATGCAGGTCGAGAAACTTGTCTCAAAAGACAGCTTGCACCATGACATAATTCGCTTCCATTATTATATCCAATTCCATTTGCATACACAGGTATTTTCATTTGGTCTGATGATATTTGTCTCCCATTTGTAATTGCTCTTAAGCCAGCAGTCGGTCTTATACTGTTTGTGTCATAATGAACTGACAGTTGACAGAAGCTGCAGAATATGCAAGAAAGAAAGGTGTCATATTGAAAGGAGATCTACCTATTGGTGTAGACAGAAACAGCGTAGATACCTGGGTCTATCCAAATTTGTTCCGAATGAACACCTCCACAGGAGCACCTCCAGATTACTTTGATAAAAATGGGCAGAATTGGGGCTTTCCAACTTATAATTGGGAGGAAATGTCAAAAGATAACTATGCTTGGTGGCGTGCTCGTCTAACACAGGTTTTGTACTCTGAATACAATGATCTTGTCTTAACTGTGCTTTCATCTCTTTCTGATGAAAAACTTATTTGTTTCTATGACAGATGGCAAAATACTTTACAGCTTACAGGATTGATCATATTCTGGGTTTCTTTAGGATCTGGGAGCTTCCAGAGCATGCCATGACAGGTCTGATTGGAAAATTCAGACCATCTATCCCTCTAAGTAAGGTATAGCAGGACCCTCCTAGCCTTCCTGCATGAAAAGTAAGTTTTAAGTGATGCAAGAGAATTTTAGGATTTGGTATAGGGAACTGGAGTTCTTATAAAGCCTAAGCTACCCTTGCAGCACTAGTACTTGAAGCACTTGCGAGAGAAATTCCTTTTTCATGTTCTATTAAACATGTTCAAATAATACATCTGCTGCAGGAAGAACTTGAAAGAGAAGGAATTTGGGACTTTGATCGCCTGAGCCTCCCATATATCCGGCAGGAATTTGTACAGGTTACTGACTTTTCTGTGTTGGCTATATGGTCTACACTTCTGATGGTTATCAACTCATTGCATTTGACATGACCTAAAAACTAAATCAGATACTATGAGCGTGTTGATTTACACTTCTCTTTTATTGTTTTTTTCCTGATTTCAGGAAACATTTGGAGCTTCTTGGACCTTTATTGTGTCAAATTTTCTGAACGATTATCAGAAGGGCCGCTATGTGGTAAATTTATGTTTCTGGTCAATAATATGAGGTTACCTCTTAGCATTTTGACTAAACCTAGGTTGGTCTAGTGATGAATTTGTGACTCACATCGAGCCTCAAATAGGCTCGTGAATTCATGTCATAAAGGAACCTTGTCACATGAACTGACTGACCTGTCTGCAATTTCTGACATTAAATTTTTTCCATTGAATCGCTTCTTGGTTCTTTCAAGTTGTTTTATGGTCTCCATTCTGTTAAAGCTCCGACTTATATTCCCTATGCCTCAATTTTAGTCTTACTGTTAGGAAAGTGATTCTGAATTCTTATCCCTTCTCATTATCTCATATCTTTTTATATCTGCTTCAATCTTATTGTATCATATTTGGTGCATTTGTTTTGGCATGAAAAATTAGTTGACTCATATTTCTTCAAATTAATCTAGTTCAAGGAGGACTGTGACACGGAGAAAAAGATTGCTTCCAAGTTGAAGATGCTTGCAGAAAAGTCCATGTTATTAGAGAGCGAGGACAAGATACGCCGTGACCTGTTTGATCTTCTGAAGGTAACATATAGTGGAAAAATATTTATATTACCACAAGTTTCTTATATGGAATTTATGTTAGACCTGTCTCTTGACTGCTTTAGAGTGACTGATGATGGTTCTTCTCATTACTAGTCTCGGTTCTTGGTTTTTATCTATTAATTCTGTTTGCAGAATATAGTTCTTATTAGAGATCCTGAGGATGAAAGTAAATTCTACCCTCGTTTCAATCTTGAGGACACTTCAAGTTTTCAGGATTTGGATGACCACAGGTACCCTAATCATATCTACTGTGAGAAATTCCTAGTTCATTTGGATTGAGTGACCCATAGAAGAATGTAGTAAACTAAAGCTTTTCATCCCCTTTTTGCTTACCTATAATTCTGGTGTTCTATAACCAAGTACTAGTTTGTTTCCTTGCATCTCATCAAACCTCTCAATTCCTGCTGATATAGCTTCTCTTACTTGTTATGCAATACAGCAAAAATGTTCTCAAAAGATTGTACTATGATTACTATTTCCATCGGCAAGAAAATCTATGGAGGCAAAATGCTTTGAAGACCTTGCCTGCTCTCCTGGACTCATCAGATATGCTAGCCTGTGGGGAAGATCTGGGTCTAATTCCTGCTTGTGTTCACCCTGTATGTTTGTCGAATCCTTCCCAACTTTAACTCTAACTGCCTACATCTCCTCTCTTTTTCGCTTACTTTATTACTTCCATTCCGCATTCCATGAAAATTAAGCATGATTGGATAATGTTTGCAGGTCATGCAAGAACTAGGATTGATAGGTTTACGCATTCAACGTATGTCCAGTGAACCTGACCTGGAGTTTGGTATTCCTTCTCAATACAGCTACATGACGGTGAGTTCCAGACTTCTTGTGTTATATTTCTCGTCTATATTGTGGACATATCATTGAGGCGCATGTGTGCCCTTGCTCAGCTCCATTAGAATGTAATATAAAATTGGGCTGGCAACCTCAATTCCTTCACGTGCTTCAGGTGTGTGCTCCATCATGTCATGACTGCTCAACCTTGCGTGCTTGGTGGGAGGAAGATGAAGAAAGAAGATGTCGATATTTCAAGAACGTGGTGGGGTCTGATGGAATCCCGCCTAGTCGATGTGTTCCAGAAATTGCACATTTTGTCCTAAGGCAACATGTTGAAGCTCCATCAATGTGGGCAATCTTCCCTCTTCAGGTACTGTGACCTGGTTTTATTATCAAACATCAAATCTTAGGGAAATCCATATCCTAACCAGTGAATATTTCATTTCATGTATTAGACCGATTTAGCCAACATAAATTCATACAAACTAGGGGCTTTTCTTTAATGATCAGGACTTGTTAGCATTAAAAGAAGAGTACACGACACGCCCTGCAGCAGAGGAGACGATCAATGACCCAACAAATCCAAAGCATTATTGGAGATACCGTATGTTTTCAATTCCATTTCTATAGATTTGGTTGGCATCTCACTGTTTGAATTCTAGCTCTTCTCTTTGTTTCCAGCTAATAAACAAAGCTGTATATTTCTGTCATGCTTAGGTGTACACGTGACATTAGAGTCTCTGATGAATGACAAAGAACTCATATCAAGCATCAAAGGTCTTGTTCGTGGGAGTGGACGTTCACATCCTTCGGTTGAAGAAACCGACGAGCAAGGGAATCAAGAAACGATAGTGATGATTACAGGCAAGCATCAAGCTGCCAAAGGTCAGGAAAAGATTTCCTTTGAAAAGCAACTAACTGGGGTTCCAAGACCGGAGACTTATGTTTTGTAAGTCTTGTGATATCTTCCACGACACATATATCTTGCAGCCATCAGGGCTCGAAGTCATACATAAGCTTGGACAACATGAGACAAATCTGGGATGTACTTGTTCACATGAACCGCTTGTGAGAATCAACATCCATGCTAAAATTCCTCGTTTACAGTAGAAATGGTCCATTACAGAATAAATAGAGGGCGTAATGGCATGCCAATCTATACTTTTAAAGCTTGTCCTTTTAATAAAAGCATGCTGGTAATAAAACAATAGCAACGCACCATTACTGCTATGACTATATGTAGTCAAACAATTCCAATTGTAGTGTTTTGCGGCCTATAAAAAACTTGTATATTATGTTAATATACTTTGTATATAATGGGATTTGGATTTTAGCTTCTGCTAAGCATTTATCTTTATAGCAAAAGCTTCTCTTCTCAGCTTCTCAAGTCCATGGCTGTCAGACCTGGTTTGGGGTCGGACATGGTTTAGAGCAGGTTATTAGGTCACCGGTTATCTCGTGGGTTACTGAATCAATTATTTTGTTCAAAATGATTTTTTTTTTAAATTCCTCAAAGTCACTGGATACTGCTGGAAAATATGTAGGCAAGAAAAAAGCTTAAAAAATTCAATTTCAGTCCCAATTACATATCATTACAGCAAATCAAGGCAACACAATTATCAAATATCAATTTGAAATAAGATGTTTCCACAAGCATAACAACCAAGTTCTTCATCCTTTCTCTTTGACAACTAAGGCATCAATATGGGCTTGGATCCATTTACGTGACCATACAAACTATAGTTGTTAAACTTGTGTTGATTCAGTGAGTTGGGCCGAGTTTGAAGTTGAATCGATAAAAAAATTATAATAGTAAAATTTAATTAATTTGATAAACTTGATTAATTTGATAAAATTCATCTAATCAAACTCAATTTAAATTCAATGATATCAACTTTAAAAAATTAAAAAAAAATATCATTTTAATAGAAACAATACCATTTTAATAGAAATGATTCATCTTGGTGGACCTATAAATTAACTAAATAACCTATTAATCCAGAAAATTTTATGTGCCGGTCCACAATTCAAAAACCAGATATGACATATTAATTTAAAAAATTTCTCAGCATTGACTTAATTAATTTTAACCCGGTCAACTAGATTTTATCAGGTTAATATTTTATTCGATTTAACTAGAACTTAAAATAAATCAGGTTAGAAATTTAGAATTTTTTGGGTCAACCTGGTTAAACGAATATAACATTGAACCATAGTTCTTCCTCCTTTCTTTTTGACATCTACGTGACCCAGCCATTTATGCTTTCTGAAACCCCACCATATGACCCTCCAAACTCCACCCTCCACCACATCATCGTCGAAGGTCTTAAAAAAGGAATAATAAATAAGCCAAATAATTGAAGGCCGCACGTGGACGTGAACTGCACCTGGTAAGTGATGATGACCCACTCAAACTGCCGGCCTAGTCCACCCAAAGAAAGAAAAATAAAGACAAGAAGATAAAGAAGATGCTTTGATGCTTGTTGAGAAACAATGATCGAAGACAGAATTATTACCCTTTTTGATTCCATTACATGAAACATTATGTTCTTCAAGCACACTCTCTCTAATCTAATCATACATGAGATGAAAAATATCCCAAATTATTCTCTACTCTCTCACTTCTTCTCTCTAATCCCCATCAATGGACCTCCTTAATGTGCTAACACCGATCACTCTTTCTTCACTAACCCCTACCTGCTGCTTATCTTCTTGATGTCCTTCTTTGTTTTCTGAGCTCTGATGAAAACAGAGAACAGTATCATCCAATCTTTCTTTGGTTGATGGCACCAAGTTGAAAGATCCGAATTTGGGTGTGAATTCTTGAGAATAGGTGCTGAATTGGGTGTCAAAAGTGAAGGAAAAGTTCGGTGGAGTGAATTCTTCAATCCTGTCGAGTGCTGTAGGGCAGCTTTTTCTCCTCTTGGATTCTCTGATTGTTCCTTGCTTTTCTTTCTTGAGTTCCTGGCTTGAAGAAGAAGTAGCTTGTAATGGTGGGTCTTGGCTGGAATCTTGATTTTTGGAAGGTTTTTCAATGTTGTTTTTCTCTGCCATTATTCTTGGTCATGACTCACGAGGAGAGAAGACATAAAGATAAAGACTTTTCTTTGGACAGCTGTGTGTAATATGGTATGTAATGAAATTACAGAAGGTCTTCATTTTGTTGATGTAATTAAGAAAGATTCTGTCCTCAAATTGCAAATCATAAAGTAGCAAAAGTAGGAGTAAATACCGAGTTAACTTTTTAATTCATGATATTAAATAAAAATATTTTATTTAAAAAAATTATGAAATTTAATTTTTAATTAATTAAACATTAACGAATTTATTTAGAAAAAATATCAATCATAAAAAAATAAGGATTAAAATTAAAATACAAAATAAATTTTATTTTTGATTAAAAAGTGATATTGAAAAGAAAAATTAATTGAACGAAACGACAAAAAACAATAAAAAAGAACGAGGATCAAAATTGAATTAAAAATAAAAATAAATATTTCATTGAATGGTAAATTTAAAAAGAAAAATCAATTCAATAGAAGCTCAAAAAAATAAACAAAAGAATGAGGTCAATTTGAAAAAAAAAAAATAATATATGGCAAATTAAGATTGAAAGATGAAATTAAAAATAAATAAAACTTCTACAAAAAGACTAATAATAAAAATTAGAAATAAAAAGAATAATGACTGAAGTTAGAATAATAGCAATAAAAAGGGAAAAATTGTAATTTTCAAGGGAGGAGAGAGAGAAAAAAGGTTCATTGATGATAAATCAAACCATAACCACCGACACGTGCTGCACCATCAGGAAAAGGACCCGACGACGCTTTCAATGACACAAAAAAAACATTTTTGGACTTTAGGAGGCACCATACATGCCCAAACTTTTTGTTTTTATTTTTTAGATTTTGTCAAATACTAAAATTTTTCTAAACTGACTTGATAATAATAAAAAATTATTATGAAAAGATAAAAAAATCCCTTGACACCAATTTAAAATTTGTGCTTTTAAGGACATTTTAATTGTTTCATTGTGTTTTTTATTTTTTATATTTGGTTAAATAACAAATTTCTCATTGACTGAATTGATAATAATAGTAGAACTATTATAAAAATATAAAATTACCCCTTGATGTTAGTTTTAAAATTTGTGCTTCCAATGATATTTTTGTCGTTAGATTATGTATTTGAAATGAAAAAAGATTTATTAATTTTCAATCAATTTAGTAATGACTGATGAACATTGTAAAAAAAACTTAAGTGCCTCTAATAGTTGGTGTTAAGTTTTTTGGATGAAGAGATAAAATCGTGATATCACTATTACAATGAATAATGATTTAACTCATTAGCTACAATGCAAAATCTTCATATTTTACCTTTGATTAAAGATGATTGTAAAAAACAAGAGCCCATGGAGGCTTGACTTAGTTTTAAAACAGGTTGAGCCGAGATCAGATAGATTCAAAACACAATTTGAATTGAGTTTTATAATTAGATCAAATCGATCTAAGCATTAGTTATGAAATTCAACTCGACAAGTTGAGCCAATACCAAATAGATTCAAAACACAATTTGAATTGAGTTTTATAATTAGATAAAATTGATCCTTTGAACCTAGTAAATTATTGATTTTCTTTTTTAAAAACAACTTATTAAAAACAATAATGATATAAATTAATACGTTCATTTTATTTTTTTTCTTGATGGAAAAAAAAAAATAATATCAATCCACCTTTATATCAATGTTTCCATTAAAGTATTATAAAAATAAAATGTTGTCCTTTCACTTTCATTAAAATACTAGATAACTTGGTAGTGAAGCTTTGCAATGTTATACGACTTTATATTTGATTGAAATGACAGAAAGCATGACATGTCTTTATATATATATATATATATAAAGTTTATCATATTAATTATACTTTATAGTTATTAAGTTCAGGCTAACATTGTAAATTGATTCAAAATATCGGGAAAATCAAGATTTAATCCAAATCGAGTTTAAAATTAA
>Ga0325404_1006998_pt1 | contig 11790 bp, 10 predicted proteins | sample PopdelMetagenome_18_FD_205664 | JGI IMG/M metagenome (GOLD analysis project Ga0325404, IMG submission 205664) | Populus deltoides microbial communities from Bellville, Georgia, United States - Xylem-Control-R1 | ecosystem: Host-associated > Plants > Phyllosphere > Stem > Wood/Secondary xylem... | reverse complement strand
AGCAAGTATAGGATTACTATGCTTTTATAATGGTAATATTGTCAACGTTGATAATTGTATAACTTACAATAGAAAAAGTAACAAGTTCTTGACTACAAGATTAGACATTTCACCCAGCTAAAGAGATTTACATGTGGTTGAATTAGATAGAATTTAGGAGTATTAAAGTTACCATTACTTGGAGGATGAAATATTAAGTTGTGTCCAATTTCTTATATTGGTGTATCAATTTCTAGTAATGACAATATAAATTTAATATTTGGGTTAACCACAAAAAATAAACGGTTAATTTCAGAGCTCTATATGAATAACAGACAAAAAACAAGAAAAATCATTTAATATAGAGTTTACTTAGTAGAAAAATCAATCAATGAATTATATTTTTCTTATAACATTTATTAAATATCTTATTTATATATTATAGATTACAATGATAGTTTTTTTATATACATATTAGATGTATTGTTTAATACGAGAAGTTTAGAAAACCGCTGTTATACTTCATGAAAGAGTCGATGAGATGAGACATGTCATGACCAATACTATAATTTTTTTTGTGTCTTGATGGACTTCAAGAACTTAAGGAGATTGGGCATATTGGAATGATATTAGTGAATGATAAAATTATTTTTGTGAACAAGGATATTTAGTTGGGGATGCAAGCTCATTCATGAGCGATTTAGATCTATCCGTAAGTTGAGATGATTTTCATATATATTTGTCCATGACTTATGATAATTTTTAGATATAGTTAAATAATACACTTGAATTAATCTTTAATTATTCATGAATTTAGTTGAAATTAAATTAAGTTAAATGTTACGCTGAATTGAATTATGAAATGTTGAGTTGATTGATAGAGTTAAGAGGTTAGAGAAATTGTGTCTGTAAGTTTTTTAAATTTGAATTGTATATAATATTATATTTGATTTTACAAACTGTGTTATTCTTCTGATTAAACTTTGAGCTGTTTTATGTCAACAATATTTTATTGTTACAGTAATACTTTAAAAAGAAGAAAAAATCTTTAGCCTACAGATCACAGATCACCAAATCCAATATGACTAATGACATTTGAGCCTGCTTCTCTAACGAGACCTTGACAGGTGTGATAACTTGACATGCCGATTACGCCAATGTGTTAAAATAGAGGAATATATATATATATGTATGGACACTCCCAGGACGGCCAAAACCCAAAAGTCATAATATGCTTTGAAATGACTAAATGGTCCCAAATTAGGTCATTTCCTCAACGACTACTATTTCAGAAAAGTACAACTCTTATATAAAACTTTCCATATATATATATATATATATATATATATATATATATATATATTAACTGTTAAAATCCAGCAAAATGAACTGCGGAGCCATCTTGTTGTAAAATTTACAACAAGTTTGCTCGCAAGCATATGCATTGGTCTGGCAGCCATAGCAAGACATTTGCTATGACCTTTTCATGGCAGCAAGTTGGGCTGGTTCAACTTTTACTCCAAGAAAATCCAGCTAGGACAAGACCAGATGCTTGCTGGTAACAGCAGCCAGAAAGTTGGGCTGGATGTTTTCACACCCCGTAGCATGCCCAGGATTGGTAACAATAAGGTATAATTCAACTACAAAAAATCATTGATTGAATTATCAAGATGACCGCTGTTACAGTCCCCGATCGCATGCCCAGGATTGGTAGCAATAAGGTATAATTCAACTACAAGAAATCATTGATTGAATTATCAAGATGATCGCTGTTACAGTCCCCGACCGCATGCCCCGCTTCTCAAAGTAGATAGTCTGGGAGAAAATGTTTTTGCGGGGGATACCAGCATGGAATCCATATAGCGCACGAGCCATGAAAGTGCGGAGGCTAATCATTACAAATGTGGCAATTACTGCACTGCTCAAAATGAAACAACTTCTAAAATTCGATGTCATTCATCGAAAAGGGCGTGTTAACATATACAACAGCAGTAGCCTTACCGAGCAGCAAACTTTTCTGTCAGCAGCTTCTTTTGCCATCAGTAAAGAAGCAAAATATCAACATTCTCACTTAGTGCCATCATCAAGGAAAACAAACACGAAAAAGTGATAGATAGAGAGAAGCATTGAAGGTGCCAAAGATAGGTGTGGTGAAGGAAAATATTGCCCTAAGAATGGAACAAAATATGAAGACCAGCCATCCATTTGAAGTAATGCGTTCTGTTTCTAAAGCTAGGAAATGAGATCGAACTATATGTGCTGCTATATATGCAAAGATGCTCCGTAGATCTAGAACGGATGTGATTAGATATCAGGCTGTTAATGACTTCTACTTGAACCTCGATGAACAATTTCTCCGTCCAGCATAATTGAGTCTTGACCGTCTACTTCTCAACGGTGGAGACCAGTTCTCTCCATTTCTTGCCATCTTGCCGCTGATTTTGCGGTATTCTCTTGATCTTAAAACCCCCTCAATAATGTTTATATCTTCATGAATTTCATGTCTTGAAAGAGATGCCAGAGCAGGCAGTATCTCCTTCTGGAAATCTTTCATTCTCCTTCCCCGTCTCAACTTTGAGCCAAAATCCCTTGTCTCCACATCATTTACTTCATATGGCTTTGATGTCACGGAATTTTCATCCACATTGCTCTCCGTTAGATCCACAACTATTAATTCAAAAGAATCACAAGTATACTGGGGCTCATCTCTAGTCTCATTTCTGATTTCTTTGGCAGAAGAATCTTGATAGGAAACTGAATTATCCAAAGACAAATTTATAAGTGATTCAGCTGCTCTTTTCATCAAACCATCCACTTCGGCTGATTCTTCTTTCTTGTGGTAGCATTCATTTTTCAAATCACAACTGTTGGAAGTTCTTAGGTCATTCTCATCTGATGAGACATCAGCAACTTGTGCCCCTAAGTGGCTTTTCAAATCAGTGTTCACATTGCCACATTGCGCTGTCTTTCCACTGTTTGAATCATTATCATAAATGCCAGACTTGCATGAAACAGGAGATTGATTTCCATGTCTATCATTTTGAGACTGATATACACATGAAAAGACAGCGTCTTCCACTTGGATCTTCTCAGAGGTCAGTTCTATAGCAGCTAAACGCATTTGATTTAAATCATGTAGAAGACCATTTGCAAGTTTCGCCTTCAGCACAACATTATCATTCTTATGGTCGCCACTGCAGCTGCCAATGTCTACAAAAATGTCTACTGGGGAGCTGGCCATGGGCTCTGGCCCTATAAGGTTCACTACCCTACCGCTTATTCCATTATGCTCGGAACTTCTAGTCCAAATATTTGTGCTCCTAGTTGTGCTGTTTAAATCTACTTGAGCAGCATGAAGGATATCAGAAATTTCATTTGAGCAGCCATTGACTCGTTTCTCCCAAGAAGTGGTTGGGCAAGTTACGCTCCCAATAACTACTGCAGATACACCTGCTGAGCTGGCTGGTGAAGGATAGGCCAATAGAGGATCATTTGAGAAACATGATGGGTCATCGAGGTAAACTTTGTTGAGGTCCAAATCAGCTTTTAGATGTGAAGTGGACTGTTGAATTTTGGTGGAAAGATTATTAAACACGATATCATCATGTAACTCCATAATTCCTGCTTGCAAGAACAATAAAAGGAGCTAAATATGATGGTGGCTAACCATATACAATTACACAAGATCAAAATCCTGATACACACATTCATGGATAAAAAATACTATATCGACTTCCAAGTAGTGATTATCAGTACCTTCATTCGAAGAGGTCTGCTCTCGGCAGCATTTACTATGTTCTTGAAAAGAGCTGCTTTCTGCAATCTCAACAGATGGATCTTTCTTTGCTCTAGTTGAGAAGATTAAATTGGAGAAGGCAGAAACTAGTGACTTGTGCTTGCCTGGGGAATAAGTTTCTGGAGCAGCACCGCCAACAGAAGGTGTGCATTTTGCATGATCATCTGATATCATCTCATCTGATTCCAAATCAATCACAGAACAGTACTGATGAGTTTTCTTATCAAACCAAGTCCTCAATGCACCTTCTGTTCTTCTATAGTCAACTCCAGTGGTCAGGGAAAGCTTAAACTCCTCAGTACCTGAAGAGTAATTAGAAGAGAGAGGATGCTTAAAGTCTATGGGTTCTCTTAAGCGATGATTCCAAGCATGTCCTATGCTTGGGAGATCCTCCTTGACATGGCTGATGAATTCATCAGCAGAGAGCTGAAGATCAAGAGGCCTCTGCTTAAGCCTAGAATATGCATCTTGGCACCCATCTAACAACTCCTCGCTTGTGGAAGGTGTTGAGAACACCTGAAAGACAAGATCCTTACATTAGCACAACGAAAAGCGTGTATGATGATTGTTTTAAAGCTATCTAGTGAAGTTTTCCATGGAAATATATAATACATGATACGCCAGTTGTTGATGATACAACAACCACTTGTCTTTCCTGAAGGACCAAAAAGCCTCAATCTAACAAAATTAAAGCAGGAAGCCATTGAAAGGAATTAAGAGTAAGTCTCTACTAACTGAATTGCCAACATTTTTTTCATTGCTATAGGTTGGACTTTCATATGGCATGCCGTAGAAGACTTGAGCTTGTGCCACAAAAACACGAGAAAAAGAGCCTAAAAACCATGATTGAAAAAAAAAACCCTCCTCTCCTACATTAAGGATTGCTTTTAAGAGCAAGCTCATAGTTGGAAGTTTCATTTACCTTGGAAAATGGGGAAATTCCTGTTTCTTTCACCAGCGGTTCAACTCTTGTAGGATTTGTAAAAGGTGGTAAAAATAATTGCACATTTGCATCCCATGAATTGTATGCACCACACCCCTTACAACCAAGATTCTTCATTAGTGACTTCTGTGTCCTATATAACTGATGGAGTTCATGGACCTAAAGAAATACAAGTAAAATGAAGATAAGAGTATTGTGGCAAAACCATGGTTTTGCAAACACGTAAACTTCTATGTTTCATGCCATCAACCATGACCTTATGATTCACCCATAAGATAAACCATATTAAAAAAGTGTAACCCAAAATCTCAGAGCTCAGCTTAGTTTTAGTAGGACCGAGTAGTTCAAGCTACATATGACAGAAGTGACCCAACATCCTGACCAAAACTCAAAGGAATCATATGATATCAGATTTAGCTCAAAACATATTATGATGCATGTTGAATGTTGAGGTCAAACCTGAGTCCTAAATATAACCTCCTGCTTGAGAATTGTCTTCTTTATAACTTCTTTAAATGAATCTGTGTATAGCTGTACAGCGTTCAGATCTAAATCTCCTTGCATCAACATCTCCTTGCTAGGATTGAACAAGTCCATCGCATCACATCACGAATCGTACCCTAAGCTGCATTTTGTGATCATTTGTCTCCAAAATCTATATTCCTTCCAGTAAATTCCAAATAAAATTTCTAGTTATGAGATGGGCAGCACCGATAAGAACCAAGAAACCACCCATTCACCATCCCTACATTTTCAAAAGAATTGCTAGTTATAAGATGCCCAGAATCAACCAATGAACCGGCAACTCTATGACAGTCTAAGCGGCACCAATGAAATAAGCTTTCCCCTGCTTAAAGCACTAGCAAAATCATATGAATACTAAGCAGCACTAATCATGCACATGAAAAACAAACTCCAGAGAAGCTATTTACACGTCAAATGAGAAATGAAGTACATATCAGCAGCATGTCGACAACCGAAATCATCACCAGAGCCGTTTACATCCTTGCAGGGTCACGAACTCTGTTTTCAGCGCCCAGATGTAACAGTACCACCAACAATTATGCATGTCCCACACAATGCAAAATATGATCTGACTCGCTCTATAGTTAACTCTTCCAGCACTATTCGGTAGCAGAAAAAGTTCAGTGCATAGAAGCCAATGCATACATGGACATGAAATTTGGCCAACAAGAACCCAGATATGGCTTAACAAAGGACACAAATTCCATGAACACTTGGACAACGATGCTTTCTCAAATTTCCCATTCTCCAAGCCAGCCCCAAATGGTTCCCAAAGACCTCCAGCCACAAAAGAAAGTAGCCTCATTTTTTCAAGCCACAAGAAATGACTCTGATGCCTTCATAGCCAATCAAAATTTTAAGCCTTTATACGATGAGACTCATGTACACTACAAACTAAGCCAGTTCTCAAAAAAAAAAAACCGCAACCAAACTAAGCCTTGATAATTTGCATTAATGTCATGGGATTTGCATATTAACAACGGAAATAACTTCACTGATGATTCACGAACCAAGTAGAAGCTCAATATGTATTCTTTGGCATGTAAAGTTTATATCTTGCAAACATTTTGGCACGAGTTATACAAGGACATTCAACGGATCAAAACTCCACTTCATATCCAGCCCATACACAATAAAACACTGTTATAGTAACCCCCCTCAAAAAAAAAAAAAAACCAAAACAATACACAACAAAAACATGTTATCAACAACAATGAAACTCAAATCCCAAAATGATGTAAGAAAAGAAAAAAAGAGAAGGAAAAGAGGGTACCATGAAGCAAAGAACCCATAATCTTCAACTTCTTCTTTAGAAACCCACATGGCAAAGAAAAGAATGTAAAAACCATACAAAACCCATCATGAAAGACAAGTAAAAAAGAGAGGGAATCAGATCAAAGAGAACCCAGTGAGAGAGATAAATTATTTTCTCTCTCTCACTGAATATAACGAGAGAAGGAGGGAGAGACTAGAATTGAGCTACTAATATAGTTAACAGTGAGGTTTGTGTTTCTGTAGAATCATTTCTTTTTATGGGTTAACTTTCTGTCTCTTTCTTTCTTTGCTTGCTCTGTTTTGTGATTCCATTTCTCTCTCTTTCTCTTTCTTTTATGCCAATGAGATTTTTGGTTTTTAAAAGGCATGATTGTAACCAAATTATAATTCAATTTCACTAATAATTTATTATAATTATAAAAAATATTAAACTACATGGTTAAATTTAATTATATTATTTAGAATATTTATAAAATTAAATTGAATTAGCAATTTTAATTACTTTATCCTTAGCTTATATACTATGGGGCTAGAAAATTATTTATTTATATTTTATATTATAAAAGATATGTTTAGTTGTCTTTTCAACGCTTTTGAAAGAACATACCCCCTAATAAAGAAGCTAATTCTTTATAAAAAAAAATCAGTGAAAAGGACAAATAACAATTTTCTTTTGTATTTATTTACACAGGAGGTATTGTCTTCTTCAAGAAATTGGCAGTTCACTGCACACAAAACCGTCAAGCTAGGTGATAGTGATAATAGCCTCGTTAAAATTAACACTGAAAATGCTACAGGGAATAAAAGCGGACAGTTTTCATTACACAAACCCTGTATCCAACCGAACATGAGCAGCATAAACATGATGACATTCTCGAGCATAAGCAAAATTATTCCCCTTAAAGCCGATATCCAAGCAATCCTCTCTTTCAAACGCAAGGGTCGATTAAAGCAAATTAATCTCCTACTAAGGTCCAAGGCTCCTGAAAACCAGTTGAAAACTTATGGAGACGAGTCCATAATCTATCCCTGAAAGCAGAAATAGGTCTAGCATAAACCGCATAGCAGAACCATTGCAGCCCAGCAAGATCCACCACTGACAGAAGTTTAACAACGAAAATGAATGTGATGTACAGAGACAGGAATCATCTGAGAATTCCATAAAGAATATTATTAAACTATTTGAAATCTTGATTCATTCTTCTTGACTTCAAGATTCTTTTTAAGTCTTATCTTGGTTGCAACTCAATATTGATATGCTTCTATTAATATAAATTCGATCCTCTCAATATACAAAAATGTTGTCTGTGCAACGTGATTTATTGGGAGTTTAAAAAAGAAAATAAACCTTCTATTTTCTTAATAAAAAATTGGATAGGCAAATATGCTCTTTGAGCATTAAATAATCAATCTTCATCTAACATACAATATTGGACAAATTTATTTTAAATCTTATGGCATTTTGAAATATTTAATTATATTATTGAAAATACTAGATATTAAGAAAAATAACAAGAGATTTTTTTAAAATAATTATAAGACATTGAATTTGATATTAATGCGGAATCCAATGACGAACAAATCTACTGATGGGCCTTGTAGAAATTTAATATCTTCGAACTCATAACAGATGCTAGCAGAAAATTCATTATGCACTGTCAATTTGCTGGTTTATGGACAGATATGAACCCTACTCTTATGAATGACGCGGGGTGCTGGTTATAACCTAAGAACTATTGTGTAGGGTCCTATATATGTCCGATGCATGTTCTCGACTCGATCAAATGTTACTTTAACAGGTTGTACATGATTACTGGGATGCCTGAATTGTCTCCATCTTTTGATTATTGTACAATCAAGTGTTGTTTTCATGCTGTGTTTTACCTGTTTTGGTGTATTGACGAGAAAAAACATTTCAATAAATAATCGTTCCTATATTTTTATATACTATCTTTAAAATTATACATGTAATGGTTTATTAAAGATTTCAAGCAACAGTGAAGTAAAATTATTCAATTCGTTACAGAGAATCCTAGTAGCATTGACCGACCTTTCTCCTTTCTCTGTTTTTTTTTTTTCCTCTGTTGCTTCTTTTCTTGTTCTTCTCTGGGGACAAAGCATTGACCAACTTACAACTATTATTGTCGTGGAGCATAGAGCGAGGATCAATATAATAATTTTTTGCGCGCATATCAACCTCCCAAACACAATCCTTTTCATAAAAACGACCGATACTTACCAGAGAAAGAGACGTTCTGGGCCACCGAACTTGGCGTTGTGACAATGACTTGCCAAAGGATGTTACGTGCCGGTTCGGTTTCAGAGCTTCAGTCGGTCGGTGGTTATGTCAGAAGTAACCAAATTTGTTACCTCTAACAACGCCAAAGTAAAGAGAACATGTGATGATGCTAGACTTTGATCTTGCTGTTTTCTACCTTCTTAGCGCATTATGATTAAACTAATCCCTCCATATTCATTGATCTATGATAAACCATTCAATCAAAATTAAGAATCTTGACTCTTCTAATGTCACTTAGATTAAAATTTCAATTATCAAGATCACGTTCGGAAATATGGCTAGCCGTGTATTTTTAGGATTTTTTTAATTTTATTTTGTTTAAAATTAATTTTTTTATATTTTTGTTTTGTTTTAATAAGGAAATATCAAGATTAAAATTTTAAAAATCAAAAATATATTTTTAACTAAAAACAATTTTAAACCAAGCACATAATTAATTAGCAAACCTCATCGAATGCCTCTTTTGTTTTTGTACACGGAGAGTTGAGGTTGCATTTTAACTTCTCGTTCAATAAAAATCCCTCCATATCGGAAAGACAATTCAATTATAAATAATAATAAAAAAACCCCAACAAGTTCCTTAATGATTGAGATATCTTTTTTTGTCGGTGGGTTATCATAACGTATCAAGTCTTCTTTCTTCTTCTGTCTCGCTTCTTCAATGGATGTTTTAGTTTCCCAGATTCTATTTTCTATGTTCTAATATTCTCTTTACTGTGACCTGTCATATTTGATAATATATATATATATATATATACACACACACTTTGGTCTGTGATGCATAATTATTATTAAGTAATAAATTCGAATGCCTACCATAGTAATTATTGTGAATTATTCATTGTTAATCTGGTAACATTTCTTAGAAGTATTTATTTTTGAAAAAGTTCAATTTGATCCTTGAAATTTTTTTAATTTTATTTATCTTTAATCTATATAGTTTTGAGTTTTGGTATTTTAATTTTAATTTTTTTTCATGTTTTAGTTTTTGAGAGCTATGAAGTAAGAGAAAAAATCATTGAAAAAAAAAAAAAGAGATTTCAATCAATCATATTATAAAAAAGGATGATATTGGTATCCTTAGATATTTTGTCTACATAAAAAAGTTAATTTGATGTAGGTTGTTTAAGCCTTCATTCATGTTGGAATGTAGATTTAGGTCTGAAAATGTTTTTTTATTAAGTTTAATTTCACGTTTTTAGACGTATTAAAAGGTGTTTTAATGTTTAAAATGGGGTTATTGCTGCATCCTCGTCTAAAGGTTTTTGTTGAAGTTGTTCCAATTGTATCTTTATTTTTCTTACACATCCTTTTCAGGCATCAACTTGTGGCCTGGAAAGCAAATACACAGCCACAACTATCGCGCTCCTCAGCCCTTCCGGAATCGAGTATGTGTGAAGTTTCTAGTTCTCTATCCTTGATCTGATCATAACAGTAGAGAATCACTATTTCAATATTACTGCGACTTTTGATTGGTTTTCTTATACTTTCAATTAATTGTTGTCAAGCTAACGCTCGGTTACTTAAACATCCTCCTCTTTCCTCTATTTCCAGAGGGCTGTGCTCACTTCATTGGTTAAAACCCACCGTTTGATTTCGGATTTGAAACCAATCTTCTTCTAAAAGACATCTTTGATCAATCCATATATTTGTAACGCTTCTTTGATTGTGAAGTTTGAGAGCATATCGAGCTTGCAAAGTTTTTGCAAGATTAAACAAGCAAGAGTTTACTTGTATTTACTTCCTTTCCACCTTTTAATGCAATTTTTCGTTGTTTTATGGCGGTTTCTATGTGTCTCTATGCATTCTCGCTATTACTTGGAGTCCCTGATTTTATTTGTTGTTTTATTCAACTGAACTCTGTTGTTAAATAATTTTCCTCCATTGGCAGGTTGTGGTTTTGATAGGCAGTTCCATGAGTGCTGCTGATTTATCTATTGAGATTGCTGAGGTAGCCAGAGAGGTCCACATTGCATCCAGATCAGTGGCTGATACCTACGAAAAACAGCCGGGGCATGACAATCTGTGGCTTCATTCTATGGTAAAAGTTCTAATCCAAGTTAAGAATGGAAATTGTCTATCATTAGAGAGTTAATGATTTTGTGGGGGCCGGCAACTGTTTGACCATGGTGCTAGGAGATGGCTTGATCTGAAATGCTTATATTTTTCCAAAAACTATTCAGGTGGAAAGCGCCAGTGGAGATGGTACCGTGGTTTTCCGATTTGACAGTGCTGTCGTGGCTGACATTATTCTGCATTGCACAGGGTATTTTTTATTTAGTTTTGTCCAGTTGAAAAGATAAGGCAAAATTGAATACTGGTTTCTTACAATTTGCAATTGTTCTTGTTAATGAATGAAGCCACAGATTGTGACTGTGGATGACAATCGTATGGGGCCACTTTACAAGCATGTTTTTCCTCCCATCTTTGGCTCCAGGGCTATCCTTTGTTGGTATACCATGGAAGGTTGAACTCTAAGATATTGTCATCTGCCATTGTTTTGATTTGTTTTCGCTACATCATTGAAACTAACCCTTCGTCTGTGATTGGTCCTAGGCTGTCCCTTTTCCAAAGCCCGAGTTTCAGAGCAAGTGGATTGCTGGTGTGTTATCAGGTCGATTTGTGCTTCCATCACCAGAACACATGATGGACGATGTTAAGGCCTTCTATTCTACACTTGAAGCTTCTGGCATTCCTAAGCATTACACTCATAAGATGTTAGATTCTGGGGTACTCAGCCATGCCTCAAACGTGTTTGTTCGTTTGTTTTTTACTTGACAAATTAATTTCCATGTTTTAAAATTTAAATTTCAGAAGAGATAAACATCCACTTCATTTTCCTAGAAGTTCATTTATCACCTGCTTATATTACAGTCTAAGCTAGCGTTTTGTTACTCTTGTGGATGGTACAGATAAATACAATAGAAACATAAATGTGTTTGGTTAATAAGATAGAAGATAAAAAGATAAAAA
>Ga0325404_1006997_pt1 | contig 11790 bp, 9 predicted proteins | sample PopdelMetagenome_18_FD_205664 | JGI IMG/M metagenome (GOLD analysis project Ga0325404, IMG submission 205664) | Populus deltoides microbial communities from Bellville, Georgia, United States - Xylem-Control-R1 | ecosystem: Host-associated > Plants > Phyllosphere > Stem > Wood/Secondary xylem... | reverse complement strand
GGGGGGGTGCCTGCTGAAGGAGTGAGGTTGCATAGGAGTCTCTTTTTAATGTATTGATTTCCTATACTAAGTGGACAAATATGCACTACACACATAATAGACACTTTGAGGTTCAATTTAAAGATGCTTTCCTCTTTTGAAATTTTCTCCAACCGCTGATGCTGTGAAGACAAAGTAGTAACATAATGGCAGATGTAGTGTCCCAAGGAAATTGAACTGGAAGGTCTCCTATGCATGTGAGGATCCACAATCTAGAAATTGTTTGTGGCTGCAACCAAAAAGAGAAGGTGAAAGAACCACCTAAGGAATTGGGGTATTCTGATTTACCTTGCGTTATAGTTTCCCCTCACCATATGACAGATTAATTGCTGAAAGAAGGATAGATGTTAATTGAGTGATGAGAAATCCAATAGTGTTCCTTTGCAAGTTTAATGCTCAACAACCATAAAACATATTGGAAACCGCTTCTGTGAGTCTATTTCTTAGTTCTGTAATTTCTCACTGAACATAAATGCTAGGATACGAATATTGTTATTCTGTCTTGAGATGGTTTAGGGAAAACTCAAAATGCTCCTGTTACTATGTGTTAAAATGAACTATATTTACTAACATTGAACATACTAGGATTTCAACAATTTAGCACCATGAGACAAGGATATTTTAGGTTGAGAAATTATATAGTAAATATGAGGTCTTTCTCTCCTGAAAAAGGTGTTTTGTTTGGATCCTCATGCATAGCGCTTGAATTTGACCTTCTGAAACATGTGCTTTTAGTACAAAGTCTAGCCTCACACCTTCAGATATTTTTTTGGGTACAGTTTGAGACTATAGTTGGATGGGACTTGAAATGCCAAACATCAGTTCCCTACGTAATCTCATCCTTCTTTAGATCTTTACCTATTAGTTGCTGCAAACAAGTCTTAAAACTGCAATTGTGAACTTAAACAAAAGTTTGTGGTGACATTTTTTATTTTGCACCATGGTGCCCTTTGCTTGGTTTGATTGCTTGAATTTTATTCTCAATAAATATCTCTTCCTTTAAGGGAGGAACATGTTTGTTGGTATAGTTCTGATTTGAATATTTCATGAACAATCATGGTTTGAATGTTATTCTCAACAAATTTCTCACCTTTTGTTTTGTTTGTTAATGTAGGGAAGAATTTGAACTTCTACAAGCTGTCCAATCTAGACTTGTGGTCCATCCCTTAACTGCTCCTGTTTTAGGAAATGATCATCATGAGTTCCGAAGCCGTGAAAACCCTGTGAGTTTACAACTAAGCATAGAGATGTGTTTGTTTTATTTGTCTTTGGAAAGTTCAAAGTTACATGTATCTCAGTGAATGTTGATGTGCCTCTTCTGTCCATCTGTTCAAGAAATATTCCAATATTTGAATATGTTTTGGAAAAATCTAAATACATTAGCTCAGCTGAGTTTCTTGTTATACCATTTTTTTTTTGTCATTAACTTTAATTCATGAAAAATCTAAACTGGTTTTTGTGGGATCAAAATTGTGGTTGGTCCCGAACCCCTGTGGAGAATCGAAGAGAGGAAATATTTTGACTCTCTGAATTTGATTAACTATATCTCACTTCATCATATTTGATCAGGGTTATTGATCATTTCAAGATGGAAAGGATATGGTTATTTAGAGCTTGATTCACAAATGTTCATATCACTCCTATCTGATTGTGCTTTCCTCCTTAAACTCCCTTCTTCTTCTGCCTTGTTTCCCTCACCCTTGTATCTTGATTGACAGGTTGGAGTGCCCAAGATACTTGACGGAGACATGCTAGCTCAGTTCCTGGAGCTCACGAGTTCACAGCAAGAGGCAGTGTTATCATTACCTCTTGGACCACTAGATACAATTAAAACAAATTTAAAACCATTTTCTACCTTGCCCATATCAATTAGTCAGGTTGTGCAACTTCTTGAGCGGGTTCATTATGCCCTCAATTAAATTGCACCTCCTTCATCTCACTAATTTGAAGGTCGTGGGTGGAGGGAATAACTGCTAAAAACCAACGCACAACTGCCGGTTTCTAGTGGCTTCTATAGCCTTGCTGCACAAGTGCTGGAATCCGATGCAAGACCTGCCGAGTCAGTAAGAAATTGAATGCTGATGCAACACTTGTCGATTACTGTGGTTGATATACGGACCTGGCTACGAGACAACTGTTAATTGAATTCCTTGGGCTCGAAGCCAATTCCGATATGCATGAAGCTTCTCGTCACCATGCTACCGCTATTCATGAGCTCATGGCAACAGCTGCACAGGTAATAAAATGTGAAATACAGGCGCCATTTTTCACGTAATTATTGTATCATCTAACCTTGAGTTATAGCAACCACTGGTATGGTTGTCTGTTCATTGTGGTGGGGAACTTTTTGATAACGCTATTAAACTTGACTCGGCAAGTCAATTTAGTGACCTAGTGACATGGTTTATGGGTTTTTTTTTTTTTTTATGTAGGTTGAGTCTTAAATTAAATCATGGGAATTGATTTGATGTGATATAGTTGATTTAGCAGTTACATGACTCGGTTCTTGGTTAAAATTCAGTTTGATTCTTTAAAAGAAATATCAGACGGTGTCACGTTAAGTTTTTTTTTTTAATATTGAACGAAGACATTGTCTTGAATGAGCTAGAGTTATCTTTGGTCAACTTATTTATTATGTGGCTTGGGTCGGAGAGAGGTAGAGGCATAACTGTATTTAATAATTTTGATTTTTGAATTTTTTTATTTAATTATATGGTAATGAGAAAGCATTCATGAAAGATAACTATTAAAATTTAATTTTTTTAGAAACTTATTTTAGTACTATTGTTGGTTGAATAAAAAGCAACAAGAAGTAACTAAAATGATTTTTGAATTGAAAATGAAAAAAATCAATATCCTATGTTTTTTATTTATGTATATTCTGATGAATTTTTCTTAATGAGAAATATTGTTTTTTAAATAAATACTTATTATGAATGTGAAATGAAAATTCACTGAATTAGATCCTATTTGTTTCAAGAAAAAGAATTATTTAGAAATTATTTTCTAAATTTTTATGTGTTTATTTATTATTAAAAAAGTTGGTCAATAAAAAATATTTTCTAGTCAAATAAAAATTTAGCTTAGTTTTTAAAAAGGTGTTTTTTTTTTATTTTGAACGGAAAATACTTTTAAAAAAATATAAAAAATTAAAAAAATATCATATCTTTTTATTATATCAAATTTGATCCTGTTATATATTTTATTTTAAATTTTTTTATTTTTTTAATTTTTTCTTTCAAAATTTGATTTTTGTATTAACTTTGATTCTTATTCTTTTAATTATTATTTGTTTTTTTCTTATTATTTTTTTAATTGAAATTCTTTATTCATTATATTTGGTTCTTAGTTTTTTTTATTAATATTTATTTTATTTGAAATAATTTATAAAATTAAATGTTTTTAATCTCATCATCTTTTAACTTTTTTTTTATTTGTTAGATTTAGTCTCTATTCTTTTTATTATTATTTATTTTTTAAAATAATTTATAAAATTGAATTTTTTTTTTCAATTTTATCATCCTTTAATTTTTTATTTGTCATATTTAGTTCCTTTTTTTATTAAACTTGACAAAAATTAAAATATTAATAAATTATTTTTCAATTTATTTTTCATGATATAGCTAAATACTGAAAAATATTTTTAAAGTTATTTTCCATGACACATAAAAAATAATTTATTTTTTAAAAATTCACTTTTTATAAAAACTATTTTCTAAATAAAAATTCCTTTCAGGAAACAAACTTATAAGTATAATAAGTTGGCTTGAAAATAACGTGGAAAAATGAAAAGAAATGTATGGTTGTACAAAGCTGTAGTAAAATTTGGGTCCCGGCCGTGTTGGATGGATTTAGATTGTTACTGATGGACTGGGATGTTTTTTGTACGATTTAAAAACTTAATGGGCTACGTATTGGGCCGAACGAGGCCTTACATACACGATGCCGAAAGGAATACACATAGCGAGAGAGAAACAAGATTGTTAATTATTGATCTGGAGAGTATTAACGGCTAGATTGTGGAAGACCTCTTGAGGACTCACAACACTACGATGCATGCTAGCATAGGCAACTAGACAAGAAGGTTCTCGAGTCTTGAAGGGGCCCCTTATAGCTGTTTCGCTTTCCCTCGAAGCTTTCTTTAGTTTTCTTTCTTGCAGAAACCTCTGGAAAGAGAAGCCATACAGACATCGATCCAGGTAATTTTCTCTCTTTCTCTGCATTTTTCCCTCTTGATTTTTCCAACATTCGTTCATTTTTTATTGTTATCGTCTAATTTGATTAGAAATTGTAAGAGATAAAGGAAAAGTTCGAAAATTTTTTTTCCTTCTTTTTAATTATTTAATTGGATATTTTAAACTGTTGTTTGTCTTCTGTCTTTTGATTTATTGTTTTTTAGTGGTTCTAAAATGGGTTTTTCTCTTTGATTGTTGCAGGCTGTGATATTTGTTGAAAATGAGGGGAAGAAGCTACGATTACAGTCCCTCACCCCCAAGGGGTTATGGGAGGAGACATAGGAATCCTAGCCCTAGGGGTCGGTATGGAGGTCGTGGTAGGGATCTTCCTACTAGTCTCTTGGTCCGCAATCTCCGTCATGATTGCAGGTTTGGCTTTTCTGTTTTCTTCCCTGCCATTTGAATGTCTGTTCTTGATGCTCATGTATACATCTGTTGCTTTATGTGAATTTTCCCCGCATATATGCTTCAACTCTTCTTCTTTTTTTTTTGTCTGTAAATGTCTTCAATTATATGCATGTTATTATATCCTTGATCTCACTTTGGATAAGATGCAAATAAAAGGTATACTGCCTTCAAATCTGTAGTAGCTGAAGCCACGTTTTTAATCCCCAGCTATATATTGTTGTTCCAAAAAAATGAAGACAAAGTGGAGCCACTTCAACAATTTATGGTTATTATAGCTTCTTCAAAATTTACGCCAACAAAATGTGTGAGCTGATTATTTTTCTTGTTTCCTGTTTTGCAGGCCTGAAGATCTTCGTGGACTTTTTGGACGGTTTGGTCCGCTAAAGGACATTTACTTGCCCCGAGACTATTATACTGGGTAAGATGAACTCCTTTTCACTCAGGGCTGTAATAGCTTCAAGCAAGAAACATATAGTGATTCCAATGAGCACACATGTTTAATTTTTTCAATCTGTGTGTTCAATTTGGTTAGCATGTCTGATCCTCATGAATCTCAAAACTATCTAGTGTGGGATTTTTTCTTGTTATGTGCCATTGGTTTATGGGAATTTGGTTGTTTTTATTGAAAGCGTTGAAGAAACAAATGAAGTAATTAGAGTGAAGACAAGAATGAAGTAGTAAGGGTGAAGACTAGAATGAAGTAATAAGAGTGTATTGAAGACACCATTCAGGTAATAAGAGTACTGTACACCTTGATGTACATCAAGGTTGAGGGGAAGGTGGGTTTGAATACATTCTGAAGAAGTTCCAAGTGTTGAAGAATATCAACTCAATTTAAAATTTGGCTTCTACAAGGTTAGCAGCCACATAATCATTTTATTTCAATGGCACAAGTGTCAGCAAGTGCTTATCATGATCTTCCACGTAACTCCTGGAGTCTGGATCCTGTCATTTGACAGTCAGGACACATGTTAATGTTCATTTGTCTATGCTCACTTTGTTGTGTCATTGTTATGCATTTGTTGCAGGGAGCCACGTGGCTTTGGATTTGTCCAATATTTAGAATCAGCTGATGCTGCAGATGCTAAGCACCATATGGATGGTGAAATTCTTCTTGGCCAGGAACTTACAGTTGTTTTTGCCGAGGAAAATAGGAAGAAGCCTGCAGAAATGAGGCAAAGAGATCGTGTGAGGTAACTGTGGTTATTTATATTAATCTGAATTCATTGAATATTGATGCATTGTATGGAAAATTGGACCTAAACTTTTGTTCACGTGTTCTGTTACAAGAGATGATGTTTATAGATTTTTTTTTGTCAGTGGATTTTTTATACCTTGTATGCTTGCTGTTGGTTGAACACTAAACACGGTTTTTAGGTTGCCTGCATTTGTGGGCACATAAAGTGCTTATTTTAATCCTTTTTAAAACTGAAAAAAAAAAAGAGCCAAGGGTTCTGATTGTTTGTGATGCTGTAAATTTTGATGACTGCAAAGCTAGGGTTTGAGCTGTTTATTTGAATAAAATTGATGTTGTCAGGGGTGGTCGGTACTACGACCAAAGGCGCTCTCCATCGCCGCTCTATGGACGGAGTTACTCTCGTAGTCCTGTCTATTATTCTCCTTCCCCCAGGAGAAGACATTATTCAAGGTCCGCTGCCACTTCTCTTTATCAATTTACTTTAATTAAGTTGGACCTTTTGTGTTTTCCTGTAAAGTTTGACAGGTTTGGAAAAGCAGTATGTTCTAATACATCTTTGATTACCATCCAGATCAATTTCTCCTAGAGATAGGAGGTACAGGCTCCGGCCCTACTCAAGGTCCCCACATGGTTCAAGGAGCTACAGCAGGAGCCCAGTTAGGAGTTGGTCTCCATATGGTTCAAGGAGCAGGAGCAGGAGCCGGAGCCGGAGCCTAGATGACTCCAGGTGATTAGTAGTAACATTGTACGCCGTGAAGGCCTGCTGTGAGTTACTAGTGGAGATTAATGATGTATCATCATGAGCTGATTGTGGGTCAATTAGATAGTATGATGTTTAGAGGATGTGTCGTGTTAATTCAGTTGCACTGTTCACTGCTGATGGTTTATGAATATGAGATGTGGTATGCCAATGCTTTTATGATTTGTCTATTCTCAAGTCTGCAGACGAATCATCTAAACATCAGCATGATTCATTAATAAACTTGTGAATATGTACCATAACATCTAATCATCTTAACACAGGCATATAAGATTATTAGATGTGTTAATGTATTTTAACACAGGGTGGAACTACCAAGGTAATCAAAACATGATTATGAGCGCATTACAATAACTACTCCAGGTGAAAAGGTTATGGTTTGGCAGAACTAACTTATAATTTCAAGGGAAATGGTCTTGCATCTTATCAATTGTGGCAAGTTTGAATCTATTAGGGTATTTTAGGAATCAAAGGACAGTTTTGTGGCACTTATGCAAAGACTCTATTTTAGGTGTAAAGGGCTAGTTTTGAAATTTGCAAAGATTTTTGTCAAATTTTGAATGATGTTCATACTTTACAGTAACTTGCTGCAATTGTCCAATCATTTCTGTGTGTAAATTTAACCTTCACTCTTGTGGGTGTTTCATGTGATGGAAGCACTTGTTGGTTAAAGAAAAATCAGAAGCACTTGAAAATGTTGTGTGGAGTAGCATCTCTCTTGTCAAAGTAAAGTGTAGAACTAGTTGCAAGGTTACTATATATAGCTGTGGTTGGTGCCGATGCTAAATACTAATCAATGCATGTTAGGAACTGTAAAAAAAAAAAACACACCCATCAAAGTGGCTATAATTCCCGCAAAAGTAAAATGAAGGATCTTATGGCGGAGGTCCAGCTGCCCCTCCACGTCAATCTTTTTCCATTTAGGGAAATCCAGGACTAGGCAGGGTGTGATCCTAAATAAGGAGGGAGCTTGATGAGAATATTGTGAAAACCACCACGCCATGAATGTGGGTGAGATGCTATAATTATAATTGCATAATATTGTTACAAGTAAATGATATCTCAACAATAATGGAAACTAATCTCCTAAAATCAAGTAAATGACTATAATCAAGGGCCAATGGATAAGTATGGGAAGTTGTTGATATGGGCGTGTGCAAGCTGAGTGTTGAATTTGAATGGACGTGAAGCTTGAAGTGAAAAAATTCAACTCGAGGCTTAGGAACGCTTTTGGTGAAGATGTCGGTAACCTAAAGATGAGAAGGCACCTATCGAGGGTGAATTTTGCCAGCGAGAACAAGTTTGAATAATCTAATTCAACATGCAATATGCAACATGCTCGGCGTGCTTATGGAAACCGGGTTGGAGCTCAAAAAAATTTCACTTTTGTTGTCACGTAAAAGGAGAGGCGGTTTAGGAATGGAAACCCGAGGATCACATAGCAGATGAATGAGCCAGAGTAGTTCGACAATAGTGTGGGTAAGAGCACGATACTCTGATTCACAACTGGAACGAGAGGCGGTAGGTTGCTTTATAGCACTTCAAGAGACCAAATTGACACCAAGGAAAATAGAGTAGCTGAAAGTGAAACGACGTATGTCCGGACAACCAGCTCAATCAGCATTAAAGTAGGCAATGAGAGTAGCAGGATCAGCAGAGTGATGAAAAGTAAGGCCAAAATGAAAAGTGCCCTTGACATGGCAAAAAAATACACTTAACCGCTAGAAAGTGATCTTCAGTGGAGACATGTAGAAATTGGCTAACAACGTGAGAAATATCAAGGCATGTGATGGTAAGATATTAAAGAGCACTAACAGAAGACCTGTATAAAATAGGATCAAAAAGCAAAGGACCATCGGTAGACAAATGTTGAGAGACAACCATGAGAGTAGGAATTGGTTTTGCTGTCAAACAACTGAGCCCGAGTAAGATTATCACGGGCATATTTGAGCTGACTAAGAAAAAAGTCATCAATAACAAGCAAGGCTTCAAGACCTAGAAAATAACTGAGAGAACCCGAGTTTTTGGTAGCAAACTCATAATGGAGTTAATGAGTAAAACTATTAAGAAGAGATAAGTCATTCTCAGTAATAATAATATCATCAACAGAAAAAGTAAATAAATAATTGCAGAGTGCTTATGAAAAACAAATAGAGATGTGTCAGCATGGCCACAAGTAGACCCAAGTTGAAGAAGAAAAGAACGGCAATGCTGAAACTAGGCACGAGGCACGAGGAGCCTGCTTGAAACCATACATAGCTTACTTCAATTGGCAAACATGATTAAGGAAACGATGGTCAATGTAGCTAGGAGATTGCTCCATATAGATATTTTCACTAAAAATGCTATTGAGAAAATCATTTTCGATGTTGGATTGGTCAAGGGGCCACTAGTTGGTCAGAGAAAGTACAACACAAACAATAATAGCCTTAATAATAAGGCTAAAAGTATCAGTATAGTCAAGACCAGGGGATCTCAGTGTAACCCATGGCAACAAGATGAGCCTTGAGTCTCTCGATGGAGCCATCAGAAAAATATTTGGTTCAAAACATCCATTTGGAGCCCCCAATGTTGGTGTTGGCAGGGCAAGGGACCAAAACCCAGGTGCTGTTATGCTACAGATCTCGAATTTCTTCATTCATGGAGGCAAGCCAGGCAAGATTCTTAGCAGTAGATTTGAAGCCCTTAAGCTTAGCAGAGGCAAGAAATGTCGAAAGAAGGCCAGTGGAGCTGAAGACACCGAGATTTGCGGGGTGGCGACTCTTAAAAATACCAGCCTTAGCACGTGTGAGCATGGGATGAGAACTGATCCGATTGGAGGTGATAGAAATAGGAGGGACCGTCTGTGCCACAACAGGACCCGACAGTGCCAGGGAAGAAAGTGGACCAGAGACCGAATTGGGCGAAGAGGGACCTGGAACAGAACCAAAATCATATTTGAATTTTAAGGGATAAAGCCAACTAAAGCGAGAATAATTGTCAGTGACGAGAACAGAATACGTAAAGACAGAATTTGATTTGACGGGGGAGGAACCCCAAATATCGTAATGAACAATGGAGAAGGACCTACGTTCATTACATGGATATGACAAGCGATGGTTTTTCACAAGTAGGAGCTGCATAAGTGAGGAGAAGCTTGCAAAGAGGTAAAAGATAAAGATGGCATTTTTTTATTTGAAGAATAAATAACATAATTAATTACATGTCCAATGCGAGGGACCTCTGAAAAATCTCAAAACTTTCAGCTTTGGAAACAAGATCAGCAAATATGGGCAAGTGAGTGAGTGTAATCTAGTTAGAGGAGAAACTGGAGAAATCGCACCGAGGCCACAGAGGAACCAGCGCACTTTGTTCGTGTGATCAACTGGACGACCAATGGCATGAAACTGATCGTAGAGGCTTTTGAAGGCACGAGCAAAGTGAGTCACGGGTCTGGAACCTCTTTTCATTAACTGGAGTTCATCTTTGAGATGAATCTCAGGGGCCTTGGACCGATGATTGAAAGCGGTCTCTAAGGCAAGCCAGACCTCTCGTGTGGTAGAGAGGCCAACAATTTCAGCAAAAGATTCTTCAGTGAGAGAAGAGAAGAAGACAAAGGAGACGTTGGTCAGCAGCCCTCCACTCCAGGTATTTGTCATTTGGTGTCTGAAAAGTAGCAGGGTTAAATTTTGAAGGTAGGAAAATGGAACCATCAATATGACCAATAAGATCTTGGCTTTCAATGAGGGGAAGAATCTGACCATGCCATATAAGATAATTTGTGGAGGGTGATCATATGAACAAGAGTATTGAAAGGGAGAAGATTGGAAGAGCCTTCGGTGGCCATGGGAAAAAAAGAGAGACAGGATCGGAGAAGGAAACCGTTGATATGGGCGTGTGATCCTCAACACTTGATAGGGTATTGAAGATAAAAAAGAAGAATTATAGGCGGTGCGTTGTAATGCGCGGAGGTCTGGAACTTGCATGGGAACTGGGTTTTCGTCTTGTGGTGCTAGAGGCGGTGCTTCATCCACTGCTCTTGACAGCTAGTTTAGAAAAGTCATGGGTCTCGCGAATATTTGGGGATCTTCTTTGTCTTTATAGAGCCCAACTATTGACTTGTTGAAAACAGCTCCTTCGTCCACCTTCAATCTTAGTGCCAGGATTTTAGGAAGAATGATTTCATTCTACTAAGTTACTCCTTGTACAGGACACTATTCATTGTATTTTTTTCACTTTTTTACCGTTTCAGTTTCATCAATTGTTAGATTTAGATTTATAATTTTTTTAATTTATTTTCTACGAGGTTATTCTAGTCTTAAACTACAATAATAACAACAAGTTAACTTAATTAATTTAATTTTTTTATTTTAAATTTTATCCTTAAATATTAAATTAATTGAAAATTAAGATTCTTTATTTGTTTTGATTTGATTTCCATGAGATTATATTCTTTTTATGATTCGAGTTATGGATTTAACATATTAAGTTGGGGCTGAATTGAACTATTTTTTTATTTTTTTTTCAATTAATTATTTTTTCAATTTTATTTTTCAATTTATTTTTTATTTGGTTATCTTAATTTTATAACCCGAATCATAGATTTGTCAAGTCAATTTTGGTTGGTTTAGGTCATCTTTTTTTAATTATTTTTTTTATTTCACCCTCCAACATTATATATTAAGCATATTGAAAATCAAACTTTATAATTTATTTTCTATAAGATTATCATAGTCCATAACTTGACTTACAGATTGATAGATTAACTTTAGTTGACCCGAATCGATTCTCAATATATTATCGTCTCAATATTTATATAAAAAATATCATCTTAAATATTTATTTTAAATCAAATTATATTTTTACCTGCCATCCAAATTACTTTTGAAGTTATCAAATTAATCTTCACATTATTTTAACTTTTTTTAACAATATTAGCAATCCTTCAATATTTTTTTATACTAAATATCTTTTTTGATCGGACTTGAAATATATCGCGGAGTACCAACTAAGAAAGAAAAATTACGGATAAGCACAATCAAATGGATAAGCACAATCAAGTTGGATGATGTGCAACCTCAAGGTTGATTTCGGGTGGCGTGATATATAATATAATAGAAAAAAGAAAAAAACATGTTTTGAAGAAGTAAAGAAAAAAACGACAAAATGAA
>Ga0325404_1006987_pt1 | contig 11799 bp, 3 predicted proteins | sample PopdelMetagenome_18_FD_205664 | JGI IMG/M metagenome (GOLD analysis project Ga0325404, IMG submission 205664) | Populus deltoides microbial communities from Bellville, Georgia, United States - Xylem-Control-R1 | ecosystem: Host-associated > Plants > Phyllosphere > Stem > Wood/Secondary xylem... | reverse complement strand
AAAAAAAAATTCAGGTTAACTCGCCAAACCAGGTTAACCCGTTAAACCCGGGATCCGTGTCATGAAAGTTTGATTACTAAATAAAAAAATTAACATTAACAAACTAAATTAAATAAAAAAAATTATTAAAATAAAAAACAAAAAAAATTGACAGCCCGTGAAACCAGGTTAACCCGTGAAACCTGAAATATGTGTCATAAAAGTCTAATAACTAAATAAAAAGAAATTTAACATTAACAAACTAAAGTAAACAAAAAAATTTAATTAAAAAGAAAAAAAAGCAAAAAAAAAATTTTGGGTTAACTTGTCAAACCATGTTAACCTGTTAAACCCGGGATCCGTGTCATGAAAGTTTGATAACTGAATAAAAAAAATTTAACATTAACAAAAAAAAATATTAAAAGAAAAAAAACAAAAAAAAACTCTAAAAGTGTAAAAAGAAAAAAACCAGCTCATCTTTTACTAAATGGAAAGAAATTTAACATTAACAAACTAAAGTAAACAAAAAAAATTAATTAAAAAAAAAAGCAAAAAATAAATTTATGGTTTAACTCGTCAAATCATGTTAACCTATTAAACCCAGGATCCGTGTCATGAAAGTCGGATAACTGAATAAAAAAAATTAACACTAATAAAAAAAATTATTAAAAAAACTCTAAAAACGTTAAAAAAAAGAGCTCATCTTTTACTGTGGACTGCACACTTTTACTGTGGACTGCACTGTGCAGTCCACAGTAAAAGAATGAGCCCTTTTAGTTATAGTTTAATGGTAGATCTTGTGATCCCATTATGGAATTGGCTTTTTTTCTCTCTTTAATTAGTTTATTCTTGTGGTTGTATTTTTTTTATTATGTTGTTATAATATATGCTAATTAGCAAAGAAGCCTCGATTAAATTCACAAGTTAATAAGTTAATTATTTTTACCAAAATAATATTATTTTATTTTTTAAAAAACAAATATGGAATTGACCTGTCTAGATTTGGCTAGATCAACCAGGTCATGAACCGACCCGACTATGTTAACTTAGTTTTATCAGGTCAATGTATTTTTCGGGTCAGACTCCAATCATAGGTTTTTTAAGTCAACTCATGAAGGCAAGTCAAGTCTAACTATAGTTCTTCTTATTGTAGTTAATTTGATAGTAATTTTTTTTGGTTATGTATGGTAAATTTTATATTAGTGAAAAGAAATAGTAAAATAGAGTGAACTTAATAACAACTATAATTAAATAATTTATCTAATTAATATTGTATTTGTATTATGTTTTTTTTTGTATATGCACCAATAAATGATGAATTTTTAATTAGTTATATTAATCACATTATTATAAGGTAATAATTTGTTGCTTCCTAGGCATGTAAATAGATGTTTGATATCATTTGGAAATGAAAAATTTGGATGCAATTAGATAAATGTATAAAACAAATCAATACAAGCTAAGTAAACTATAATCAAAATGCATTTGTTTGTACTAGCATTTTAAATTCAATTATATAGTTTTGAACCTAGTTCTATACTCAGCTTCTTCAACTTATGTACGAAGTTGATTGATTATTTTAATACAAGTATATATGTCAAAAAGAGTTGAACTAAGCTCTTCACCATTACTCAATGAAAAAGAAAAAGTATCGCGATATATTTAAAAAGATTCAATAAGAAGATGCTCAAATAGAAGGCTTGTTTGAACAAATTGCTACAAAGGTTCTAATTAGAGGAATGCATAACTACTCCGTACAGGAAAGATTATATGCTCTCCTAGAAAGATCTCTTCTCAAAATCAACAAGCAATAAAAAACCATATTTAGATGAAAGAAACAAAAGTGCCTATGTTTTCATAGACAAAGAGATAGAGTCTCCAAAACAGAAGCAACCTCCTGTCACTTCTCATGTATTTAGAGGTAACCCTAAAGGTCTAGTATGAATTAGGTTGATATATCATGAATTAATTTCCACTCCTTCAAATACCACCAAAACTAAGGTACTAACAACTATAAAAGGAAAAGACTTTGTCCAATATCCATCACCAATAAAGGGAGATGTTGGTAAACAAATCCTAAAAATATTTTTTTCACAAAGATAAAGGGACATGACCGAGGAATGTTATACTCTTAAAAAAAAGATAGAGAGACTTATCATCAAGGGATAACTCTATTAATTTATAAAAAAATAAATAAAATATAAGCAAGGAGAAGAAGCTAACCCTTCTCATGAGGCATTACTAAATATCAACGTGATCTTAACATACAACTAGATACTCAACTCGTGCTTTGCAGCAGGTTAAATATATTTTTTTCAAATAAAAAATTATATACACGGGCTTTTTCAACACATTTTAGCAATTAAGAAAATTTTAAGTGAAATTCAAAAGTTTATACATACCTATAATCAAATAAATCGAGAACTATGTGTGTTAATAAATGAAAAAAAAAACAAAAATGATAACCAAAAATAAAAATTAAAAAATTAAAAGATAAATATAGATCAAGATATTTAATCTCGCAAGCCGGGATATTTTCCCAGTTATGTTAGCTAAATTTATTTATAAAATAATGTTTTATTTAAGCAAACGATAATAGAAATAGAGACAAAAAAAATAAATTGATTGTATGAAATAAGAAGGAAAAAAACACCATGCAAGGTTGCACATATTATAAATATTATCTAAAAATAATTTTTTATTTTTAAAAATAAAGTTCATCTATACAAAAGATTAAAAAAAATTTATAAATGAATCAAAAAAAAACTTTAAAATTTAAATGTATAACAAAAAAAATAATTGTCATTTAAAAGAGGCACTCTAAACAAAATAAAAGAGAGAATAGATAGTAATCTAAATATAAATAAAAAAATATTTAGAGAAAAAAAACCATATAAAAAAGAATTAATTTAGAAAAATAGAAAAAAAAAATTAGAAAGAAAAAGGCGCTGCTGGGCCTGACCTATTTTATCAAGGCCCGTGCGATTAGGCCCTTATTTTTTTTCGTTGCAATTGGGGTGGACAACATGTTGTCTAATTTAAAAAAAGAAAATCAAACAACGTGTCGCATACTGAAGCAAACGATGCATCATATGATTTGCCTAGATTCTTGCCACTGTGGTGGTTGAAAAATCAGAGCTTATGTTTTTTTACCCAAACCTCGATTTTCAACCCATTTTTGACACAAAACACCATAGAAATTATGATAAACTTATCAATGGCCTAAAAAAAATCAAAAAATCATCCAAAAAATAAAAAATAAAACCAAGCTCAGATCGGCGTTTTCATGAACTTTAAAGGTTCAAAACACTTCATATGAACTCTTCTTGTCAAATACAACCATTTGACATAAATATCAACTGTTTTGATGGTCTAAATTAGTGTTAACGATATTTTTCTCTTTCTATCGCCGAAACTTGACGACCTTTCTCTCTCCTCTCTCAACTAGTGACTAAAAAATAACAAAAATAAACTTTTGTATTAAAATTGAATTTGAAAAAAATTTAGGCATTGAAATCATTTAATCTACGTTATTTTTAAAGTTAGAAGACCAAAATATATCTTTCATAAAACTTCTAGCACGACACCAATGTTTGGCGTCTTTTTAATTTTGGTCCATATTTTTTCAATTTTATCTTTACTTAAAAAATTCAAATTAATTAACCTTCAATCAATCGGGATCATATTACTCAAAATAAAATTTTGAAAACCACAATAATTTTTTTAAAAATAAACAAGATTATCCACTATATTTTAGGATGAGATGAATAGTGTCAGCTGCACAATATATGTTTTAATTTTAAAGTTAACGATGAAGTTATACTTTTTATGCCCACAAGCACTAGATTAGTGCGCCTGCTCGTACGCCCGTATAACTGGACATAGCACAAAAGCACATATTCAATTTTAAATTTAGATGAAATGGAAAAGTAAACATTTTCTTACACGTGAAACTATGAAGAAGCTGCAGGGAGTTGGTGGGAGGTTGGTGACTTGGTGGCGGAGTTGGTGGAGGTTGGTGGAGGGGACTCTAGTGTACAGTTTAGACCGAGGTTAATGATTAATTATTATTTAAAAAAAAAACAACCAAAAATGGAGGTGGGACCATTTTTATTTTAACATTCTTCGACGCCTTGAAACACCTGACGAAATATATACATGTCGATGATGGCAACTAGCTAACTGGATGTTTTTTTTAAAAAAAAAAAATTGCAGTTTCTGTAGCATTTTCCAAATCAATTATCACTTGATAGATCGGACCTTGGAAGTCTAATTTAATTTAATTATTACTATATATACTAACAGAGTTGGGATCGGTTTCAACTTTCAAGTCGTTCCCAGCTTTTTTTTTCCTTTTTTGTTGTTTTTTTTAATTTTATTCTTAATTTTTTTTAATTCAATCCTTATGATGTGATTTTATGAAATAAAATTTTAATTATAGTACAAAGAAAAAAAAAAGAGAAAGGATTATAATGTATGACACGAAGAAAAGGCATGGATCTCAAAGTTTCTAAAATTTTAATTTTGATTTAAAAATTAATTGTCTTGTTCTTGGTTATTTTCCAATCCCTGGGTTTTAGTGAGGAACGGGAAATTATCGAAAAACAGCAAGAAAAAAAAAGTTATTAATTGATTATTTTTTAAAAATAAAAAAAATCAATTTTAAAATCAACGGCTTTTATTCAACAATTATAACACTTTTTTTTTATGCTTTAAAAATAACATTTGATCATCAACAAAATATAGTACAAATCTATGGCTGTTTTTTAAGGAGGAGTAATTGACTATTTGCTGGATGGTCCAAAAACATAACGCAACTAAGGTGATTAAAAAAAACAAAGAAAAAAAAAGGTGATTGTATTTTACTACAACTTGTATTTAGAAGAAAATAATTATTTAATAGGTAGTTCAGTAATAAGAATTTTGAATTAAAGAATTTGCAAGTTCGAGCTATGTGATTGCTAATATAATGATCACTGGAGGTATAGATGATCGTTAACTTCAGGATCCGTAAGATTAATCGAAATACACACAAATTAATCCAAATATCTATATTAATAATAATAAAAATGATGAGCACGTTTGGTGGTCCATGAAATTGATGGTGGATTGTGCCAATGTCCCTAGAAGTCATAACACACAGTACTTTCATTTTCATTTTTTTTTCTAGGGTTAATGCCACACTTTATCCATGTAAATTTTATTTGTTTTTATGGATTTTATGTAAAATCCATAAAAACAAATAAAATTTACATGGATAAAGTGTGGCATTAACCCTAGAAAAAAATATTTAAAATGAACAATAAAAACATTAGTGGATTAATGGCATTTACATTTTATTTTACAAATATGTATATAAAAAAGACGCGCATCATGATTTATGAAACTATCTTATAGCTATCACATAATAAGGGTGAAATAAAATGAATTTAAACAACTTTTTAATTGAAAACAATAATAATTTAATAAAAAAAATTGAAAATTTTTTAAGAATATTTATGAAATATAAAATATAAAAATAGACAACTTAAAAAAATAAATTTAAGTACTGTTTGATACACACCTTTTTAGCCTAAAATATTAGTAAACTGGGAAACACAGCTCGGAGTCCGTTGCCTTTTGTGCAAAATAATGCCGGTGTTGGACGCAGAGCATGGAAATGTGCAGACTCAGATTCTGTTTAAGTAGGAGCAGTGTCCGATATGCTGCCGTACAACTGGCACCTCTCGTCACTCACTTCCATGCATACACACGATCAACACGATTCATCAAAAGCTAGTTTCACGCGAGTTCTTCGCCGTGAAAAACACGTTGCATCATGGAACGTATCGATAAGCAAAATAACTTGAGGGATTCGGTCCTCATGTGGTAACATTCATTGTCTTCCAAAGTAAAGTTTTTGTTATTTTCCGAGCTAGGATTTATTTTTCCTTTTCTTCGCTCTTTTTTGTGAGTATTTAAATGTCTTACTGTTTAATTAACAACTATTTTTTTGAAATACTATTTTATCTTTCTTTAAAAAACCAAATAGAGATATTAATGATCAATAAAAGATGAATCTAATGCAGACAGGACCACATTTTTTTAATCTTAGACTCTGACGACTCATTATGAGATGAATGCACAAATCATAGTAAATTATCGGTCATTGCATATGTATTCACCATTAAATCACATCATTGATTAAATGAGACCGATTACGACAAAATTATTTAATGAGTGAAAAACATTCTACCTGAAAGAAATAAGGTGAAAGAGAACTTTTATACTGCTAAATCCATGATGAAACTCCTTGGCATAGGATACCAGAAAATTGATATATGTCTAAACTTTTGCATATTGTACTACCTTGAAAATACAAAGTTAACTGAGTGCAAAACATACAAGCATGCTCGTTATAAACTCAGAACTGGCAGAGGAAGGACTCTTGTCTCATATAGAAAACTTAGATACTTCTCAATTACACCTAAACTGCAAAGGTTATTGATGTCACCAAAGACTGTTGAGCATATGGCATGGCATCATTCACATGATGCGGTGAATGGAGTGATGGTGCACCCTTCCGATGGTGAATCCAAGAAATATTATAATATGGTGCATCCTTACTTTTCAGTGGAATCAAGGAACGTACGTTTTGGGTTATGTACAGACATATTCCATCCATTCGGGTCATTTATTGCTCCTTATTCTTGTTGGTCAGTGATACTCGCGGTTTACAACTTGCCATTACGAATATGTATGAGTCTAAAGTTCATGTTTTTTCTATAATCATACCCCGTCCTAATAGTCCGGGTTGAAATATAGATGTTTATCTTCGTCTGTTGATTGATGGGTTGAAGCAGTTGTGGTCATTTGAGGCTTTGACATATGATATCTCGAGGAAACAAAATTTTCAAATGAAGACAGCTTTGATGTTGACTATCAATGATTTTTCCGTGTATAGAATAGTTTTTGGTTGGAACACGCATAGAAAACTATTGTGTACATACTGTATAGAAAATAACAAGATCTTCACATTAACAAATGGTGGTAAAAGGTATTTTTAATTGTCACTGATGTTCTTTCCAATGGATCACAAATATAGAAATAACAGAAAAGACTTCTTTGATGGCAAAGTTCAAAGGGATGTTACACCACCACTACCGTTGAGTTAAGAATTGTATGACGTGGTGTCAGAGAACGATGACATTGTGTTTGGTTTTCAATTCGGTAAGGAGAAGTATTCTAGTTTTGATTTAACCTATAATTGGATAAAGTGAAGTATTTTCTGGGATCCATTTACTTGGAAGTACTACGCTCAATGGAAGAGCGACCTTTCAATGTAAGTTTGTTTTCCCTTCACAACGACATGTTAATAATTTTTGAAAAATTAATTTCAATTAACAAATACAATTTCAGGTTTACAAACACTGAGGCTGTCAGAACCATAGCATCGGCAATGATATCATCAATGAAAATTTTATTATTTCAATGGAGTCGAGTTTTCAAATATCTTGAATGAAAACCTATGATTCAAACGTGGTTTAAAAGGTTTAAAGTTAGTATTAACTTAAATATTTTAATATTATGTTAATTTGGTTAGTTTATTAACTTATTAATGAAATTTTCCTTTTACAAATTTTAACTGCAAGGAAAAATTTGAATGGGATAGAGCTAACAATGTTGTTGTAAGGAGGGTTTAGGAAAATCACGTTGTAACTAGGTAAGATTGAAATCAAGATAAAAAATTTTACTCCTTTTATTCAATTTTATTATTCATTTACTAACATATAATTTATTTGTACCATATAAGTTGCAGGATTTTGGTATGAGACACAAAAGAAATTCAAAAAATATACAAAAAAAGAGCTTCCAGACTAGAAGAAGGTGCCGGTTTGGAAAGATTGTAGACTATTGCAGGTCTTGAAGGTCGTGTGGGGGGAATTTAGTCAGTACGTGACGTCTGAATATCTTATGCGACAATCACACATGTGCAAAATTGATGATCGCCAAAGAGGGTGCAACAACTCGTGGATAGCCAAACTCAGCACTTTGTGGTTGTTTTCAACCATTTTTCTCTTAAGTTATTATTTTTTTTGAGTTTGTTGACCTTTTGTTTTCCAGGATACATATAATACCCGGTTGAAAGAGAGATACGATGACGACCCTTCGACCCATCCAGATCTCGATTTGAATTTGTGGTTAGAGACATGATTATTTGGTAGACCCGATAGAAATAGGATGTATGATCTCTTTAACACTACGGTTGATAACTTGCAAATGGCCCAAAGAGTTTAAACCATTGGATTCTCACAATCAGTTCCGAGCCTTCAAACTCTAGAGTTTGAGGCAATTTTAGACCAACTAGTTTAAGTTCGGATGATCCATCTTGCTGCTGATTATGAATGACTCAGTGTTAAGACTATCGAACTCCGTTAATTGATAATGGAGATGAGATCACAGATGAGTGGTACATATGCTCTCTTTTACTCACCCCACAGTCTAGGCGAAGACCCACCTCCTTATCTTACTCCAACGCCTCTATTATATATTAATTGTATTTAAACATATAAATGTTTAATTTTATACGTTTTTTCCTTTAGTAAATTCATTGGTAAATTATTACTGCCGAACTCACCAAAAAACTATAAATCACTGGCGAGAGTTTTTCCGATGAATTATTTTTATCTGTGAGTCCGTTGGGAGAGTTCATGCTGATGGACTGTGAGTATAAATATCGATAGAAAATTCAATCAGTAAATCTAGAAATTCTGGTAGTGTTCTAGACTTCTTTATTATGACATTTTAATCCTTGAAAATTTAGAGAACATATTAAAAGTCATCTAAAAAGTTGTTGAGAGAGAAATTTCTTAGAAGATTAAATTTCAGTACTAATAACTTTGATTTTGAAGTCTATAAATTCAGTTTTGAGAGAGGAACTCATTAGAGGTAGTTTTCACCTTTAATTACATTGAAAAATGTAGATCAGGCTTCAAGAAAAATTTTCTATTTTAATGTGATTTTGTGTTTTTAAACTAATTAAAATAATTTTTTTTTTAGAATTAGGGTTTTAGAATTTAAAAAAATTCTAAATTATTACTAATGGGGTTAATGATGGCTTAATTCCATTGGTATATTCCACAAAGTTAGAAAAGAATTACTGCAAATATCATTGCCACTGATTACTCACCAACAACACAATAGATGGTCTGTTTGACAGTTATATGCCAAATTCACTGAAAGAAATACCAACAGATAAAAACAAATCACTGATAGAATAACATACAGTTTTCTATCGGTGATATTTTATATTCATCGATGGAAATACCAACGAAATAAAGCGGGTGAAAATTTTTTTTGCGCGCCTTTTCCTTTAGTAAATCCATTGGTAAAATTATTACTGATGAACTCACTGAAAAACCACAAATCATTGACAAGAGTTTTTCAATGAATGATTTCTGCCCGTGAGTCCGTTGGGAAAATTCGTGCTGATAGACTATGAGTATAAATATCAACAGAAAATTTGTGTTTTAATGTGATTTTGTGTTTTTAAATTAATTAAAATGTATTTTTGTTTTCAGAAATAGGGTTTTAGAGGTTACTATGATTTGTTTTCGTGTTTTTGTGTAAAAAAGCAGTTAAAATTTATTTATTTTTGTTCTAGATGCTATACCTTAATTTTCTAATCACTAGAGACAGGTCCAATAATTGAAAAACTGAACAAGTAGCGACTTATTATCTAGCTAAAAAGATGACTTCTCATTGTGAGTTATTTAAGAAAACTAGGAAGACAACTTGTCACCCGCTTGGTTTATAAAAAAACAATTGGTGCCTAAGCCTAGTTTGCCAATCATAAGCGCAAGGGTTTCTGTTTGTCAAAGAAAGGCTCGTGGACCTGGCCTTTTTTTTAATTCACTTTATTGTATAATAAAATACTTTTTAATTAGGATTATAAAGATGAAATTTATAAATCAACCAATTATGCCTTGCTTTCCAAAGAAAATTTCATATTTCTAGGGTAATATTATCAATTAATTTATAAAAAGAAATTACATAAATTTAATATGCATAGTTTTTTAAAACTTGTTTAGTTAATTTTAAAATTTAACACGTGACATTTAATTTTTTTGTGCGACGATCACACACGTACAAATTGATGACCGCTAAAAAGGGTGCAACAGCTCGTGGATAGCAGAGCTTAGCACTTTGTGATTGTTTTCAACCATTTTCTCTTAAGTTATTATTTTTTTGAATTTGTTGACTTTTTTTTTTCTAGGATACATATAACACCCGGTTGAAGGAGAGATACGATGATGATCTTTCGACCCATCCATAACTCGATCTGAATTTATGGTTGGAAGCATGATCGTTTGGTGGACTCAATATAAATTGGGTGTATTGTCTCTCTAACACTACGGTCAAGGACTTACAGACGACCCACAATGTTTAAACCGTTGGATGCTCGCAATCAGATCCAAGCATTCAAACTTTAGAGTTTACGGCAATTTTAGACTAGCTAGTTCAAGTTCAGATGACCCATCTTGTAGCTAATTATAAATGACTCGGTGTTGAGACAATCGAACTTCGCTGATTGGTAATGAAGCTGAAATCATAGATGAGTGGTACATATGCTCTCTCTTACTCACCCCACAATCTCGGCGAAGACCCACCTCCTTATCTTACTCCAACGCCTCTATTATATATTAATTGTATTTAAACATATAAATGTTTAATTTTACACGTTTTTTCCTTCAGTAAATTCATTGGTAAATTATTACTGACTAACTCACCGAAAAACTACAAATCACTGGCGAGAGTTTTTCCGATGAATTATTTCTATCTGTGAGTCCGTTGGGAGAATTCATGCTGATGGACTGTGAGTATAAATATCGACAGAAAATTCCATCAGTAAATCTAGAAATTCTGGTAGTGTTCTAGACTTCTTTATTATGACATTTTAATCCTTGAAAATTTAGAGAACATATTAAAAGTCATCTAAAAAGTTGTTGAGAGAGAAATTTCTTAGAAGATTGAATTTCAGTACTAATAACTTTGATTTTGAAGTCTATAAATTCAGTTTTGAGAGAGGAACTCATTAGAGGTAGTTTTCACCTTTAATTACATTGAAAAATGTAGATCAGGCTTTAAGAAAAATTTTCTATTTTAATGTGATTTTGTGTTTTTAAACTAATTAAAATAATTTTTTTTTTTTAGAATTAGGGTTTTAGAGTTCACTATGATTTGTTTTCATGTTTTTGTGTAAAAAAAGTAGTTAAAATTTGTTTCTTTTTGGTTCTAGATGCTAGACCTTAATTTTCTAGTCACTAAAGGCAGGTCCAATAGTTGAAAAACTAAACAAGTAACGACTCATTATCTAGCTAAAAAGACGACTTCTTCTCATTGCGAGTTATTTAAGAAAACTAGGCGGACAACTTGTCATCTGCCTGGTTTATAAAAAAAACAATTGGTGCCTAGGCCTAGTTTGCCAAGCATAAGCGCAAGGGTTTTTGTTTGTCCAAGAAAGGCTCGTGGATCTAGCCTTTTTTTTTATTCATTTTATTGTATAATAAAATGCTTTTTAATTAGGATTATAAAGATGAAATTTATAAATCAACCAGTTATGCCTTGCTTTCCAAAGAAGATTTGATATTTCTAGGGTAATATTATCAATTAATTTATAAAAAAAAATTACATAAATTTAATATGCATAGTTTTTTAAAACTTCTTTAGTTAATTTTTAATATAATTTTAAAATTTAGTTATTATTTAATTTTAATATTGTTGAGTTATAATTATCACAACTTGATTTATTTTTTTTCGATTGAGATTTACTTTTTGTAT
>Ga0325404_1006986_pt1 | contig 11801 bp, 6 predicted proteins | sample PopdelMetagenome_18_FD_205664 | JGI IMG/M metagenome (GOLD analysis project Ga0325404, IMG submission 205664) | Populus deltoides microbial communities from Bellville, Georgia, United States - Xylem-Control-R1 | ecosystem: Host-associated > Plants > Phyllosphere > Stem > Wood/Secondary xylem... | reverse complement strand
TCGGTAAAATCGCCTGACGTCACCATGCCGTTGCGTATTTCCAGACGAACTGTATACTCCGTCGGTAAAACCGTCGGTATATACCGACGGAATATGTCCGTCGGTATATACCGACGGTTTTGCCGACGGATTTATTCCGTCGGTATATACCGACGGATTTTGAGACAGAATTATTTCCGTCGGTATACATTACCGACGAAATATTTCCGTCGGTAATTCCGTTGCTTTTCTCCGGTTTTCTGGTAGTGGGAGAAAACACCTAGCACTAGAGAGATTATTAGAAAGATTATTTTGGATTATAATATAAAATTAATAATTTTTTTTTTCATCAAACTAACCTAAAAAACTAAATTCAGAGGTAAAATAATATTTTTCACGTGATCCATTTATTATTTTTGTTTTGATTAGAGTTAAAATAATTTATTTTTTTAATAGGAAAATTTCTTAAAAGAAAATAATCAGATAATTAGTCTCCAAGGTTTTTTTTTTAGATTTCATATTTTTTACCACAAGGAATTTACTAAAATAACCTTAGTTTCAAAATTTAATTAAGATTTGTTTGGGGGAATTTTTGTATTTTAAATTGGTCTTTTTCTGCTATTATAAAGCTATTTGAGAGGAAAATTATCACTGTTATTAAACCTGGACCGGCCTGGCAGGTCGACCCGGTGGCTAGACCGGTCCTGGTTTGTTAATAGACCGGTTGATGCAACAACGCGGCAAAACCTGATCGATCCAGCGGGTCGACCCATGACCCAGGCGAACCCGAACGAGACCCGGTTTTTTTTTCAAATGTGGTTTTTCTCCTATATCCCTCTTTTTCATATTTTTTTAGTAAGTTATTAACACTTTTTAAAGTTCACTATATATATATATTAGAAAAATATTTTATTTTTTCAATATGAGATTTAAAACCCTTTAGTATATATATTCTATTTTCCCAAGAAAAAAGTTATTTTTTCAATGTGAGATTTGAAGCCATTTCATATATATGCTCTATGTTCACAAGAAAAAAGTTATGTTTTTTCATTGTGGGATAAAAAACTTTTTGGTTTAAATACTTCAACTTAAAAGGATAACATAATATCTTTTCAATATGGGATTTGAAACTCTTTAATATATATACTCTATGTTCACAAGAAAGAAGTTATTTTTTCAATGTTGAATTTGAAACCCTTTAGTATATATACTTTATGTTCACAAAAAAAATTATATTTTTTCAATGTGGGATAAAAAACTTTTTTGGTTTAAATACTTCAACTTAAAAGGATAACATAGTATCTTTTCAATGTGGGATAAAAAAACTTTTTAAAATATTCTTTTAAACTTCATTATTTACAACATGTATAGCATATATTCACATGGTTTTTTCTTAATTTTTTCACATGAAATATTAAAACTTTAAATATTTTTTTAATTTTTCCAGGTTGACCCATGAAACCCGGAACCTGACTCCTTGGTCAAGTCAACCCCCGGGCTGGGTTTGATAACTATAAAATTAGTCTTTTACAATAATTAAAAAGTATTGAAAACAACTTTGCCAGCTACGTGGGAGAAGCCACATTGCTTTCGCGATGCATGCGCCATCATACAGAGGTTGAAAATATGCTTCCGCAATATTATTTGATTCATCGCAACGTCATTTTCCTTAATAGACGGTGCATGTTTGGTTTCAATGGACTTATTATTATTGGTGTTGTTTTCTTTTTTCTCTCTCCTTCCTCAAGATTCACACCGGACATTTAATATTTCAAAGCAGTTCCCTTAGTTTGGTATATTTAAATATCACTTCTCAATCTGTTACCATCAATATTTTATCTGTTAGAAATTGGATTTTGTGGTTTTTTTATATTTGGCACTTCTAATCAAATGGTTCGGGACATGGGTTTTATGGGCTAACACAGGTTGAAATCGTTTTTTTTTATTTTTTTCATCATTCGATATTTTTTTTTCTCATTCAATATTGTTTTTTCTCAATTTGAACATTATTTTAAAAAAAAAATTATTTTACTTATAATAAAGCGCAGGTCATATAGATATCACGTGTATATGTGTATAGAAGCACATGTTTTAATAGAATTGTGTGAAAAGAAGAAGAAGAAGAAGAAGCTGCCTTACAAGATAAGTTCATTTTCGCTAGGGGCAGCAAATGATTGAGTTTCATTTCAATTCTCTATCGAACGCATCTTTTTCAAAGATTAATAACAACAATAATAAATAAATTAAGAAAAAAAGAAGAAATCCAATGATTCACAATAAGATGATAAGATTATGAGTGGTTGTCCAATAAAATTTAATATATTTTTTTATTTGACTATAAAATCTGTTTTTAAACCAGTTTAATTACATGTTAACTAGGATTAATTTCCTCAGTGTAAAATGCATCTCCTATATCGTGCATTCAAAGAAATTTAATACATTTTTTTCTGGGTGTTGCTCTTAAGGTTTGAATCCAAAAATTCAATGAAAGGAACTTGTCTTTGTACTCACTAGATCAACTACTTAGAGTTAAATTTATAAATCTCAAAATACCACTGTTTATAGGGGTGAGTTTTTTTTATAATTATAATAAAAATTGTCAATTTTAGTAAATTTTATGATTTTTTTACCTAATTTTTTTATAACCTTGGATGTTCGGACTAACTTACACACATCTCAACTGATTCTCCAAAATTCTAAAATAGCCGATTAAATAAGTCTCTAGTGGTTCTGAGATTTGTGGCATTCGAACTGATGATTTTTGAAAAGCAAACTCAAAACTTGACTAATTGAGCTACATCCCTCATAATTCCCTGATTTATTTTTTTTGTTACTCAAATTCAGGACTAAGAAATTTAAAATATGATTTGTCCCCACTACCCATTGAGTTCTCTTTTAACCTAAAATACTAAGAAAATTATAACTAACTAAGTTAAAATTAGACCCAAGAAAAGGATTGATTAACATAAATTACATTCAAGAAAAATTACAAGCTAATAACTAGTTTTAAGAGTTTATAAATAAATAATATAATTTCTAAAATTCAGGAAACTTGGAAACTTGGAATTATTTTTCCTATTATCCAAATCATCTATTTCTCAAACTTTTACTAGTCCTCAACTTTTTTATTTTAATTAGTATGGATATTCGATTTAACTTGTATATATCTTGATTAATTCCACATAAACTCATCCTCCACTTTAACACTATTACATGTTGGTTCATAGAATATATTAAATTGCAAAATCTTAAAATTAACTAGAAAGCATCTTTCAATTATGTTTAAATCAAAAAAGGTAAACTAATATGCTTATATTGTCATTGTTTCTGTAGCAGTTATCATTAGGAAACAGTTAAATTCTTGGGGAAAGGTTTTTCCTAGTTCGAGGTCATGAAAATGAATGTTCACCAGGATTTTCATCGATAACGATATATATATATATAAAGCAGAAAATATCCTAAAAGGTGAAGCAACAGTCGCTTTCTGGGAGCCGACTACAGCACAGAAAAATTTGGTGAAAACAGCAATGGAGAGGCATCTTGACCTCATTGAATAGAATCTGCAAGTTTCTTCAAGCAGGCCACAGACGAGGGCAAGTGTTCTAAGCCAACGGCTCAATAATTTACTGACAAATGCATAATGCGTATAGTGACATCTTGTTGTGGTGCCACTCTCTCTTTAGGCAAAACCCATGCTATTTATTGGCAGCCGAGTCAGCGAAAGTGAGCGTTGGCCCTTCAACTTATTTATTGAAATTCAAAGCTTCAATTCCCATGTTTAAAAAATGATATTTTTTAAAAAATAAATTAAAATTCTAACCGGGTCAATTCCCATGTTTTTTTTAACCATGCGTGTCAAAATAGTTAATTCATATTATATAATATATTAATATTTGTTTTTTATTAAAAAAAAAGAAAAGAAGAAATCCTAGTGTTAATTTACATTATAAGCTTCCAAAATGTCTTTCTCACGAACACAAATGGATTTTTTAATATGTGATTACAATAATTGAGCACCTATATATTAATTAACGAGATGGGACTAATTGCAACTCCAAATTGCATACAAAAAAGCCATTACATTTTATAACTATAATGAAGACGTATACCTAAATTTGAAGCATTAATTGAGAAAACGAAGATTTAGGTGACAATCCAATGATTTCAAGAAAAAGAACAGTAAATTTTACACAGTAAATTTTTTATTTATTTATTCGAGAAAACCCTATTTTCTAGAAAGCGCAGTTTGTGAATTTAGGTAAACAAGTAAAACCCCAGCTATTCTAGACTCTTACAAGAGGTGTACATCCTGTCTCGAACTCGAAACTTGCTGTGCAGATTTTAAACTCCTTGTCATCACGCCACGTCAATTAGAGAGTTTACAGAGTAAATGATTTCATTATTCATGAAGTCCTTTTCTTTTTCCTTCTCGTCCTAATATATATATATATATATATATATATATATATATAAAGAGGATTATCATATAGGAAATTGGATGCGCACATGATTTCACAGCAATGATTATGCATGACACCAGCGACATCTATTTCTTTAAGCAGCTAAACTTTACACCTCATGTGGGAGGAAAACTTGTCTCGAACGTGATCCCTTTTGAAGGTATTTTCATGGGGGAGCTCTTGGGTTTGGGCATTTCATGCTCTAGTTGTGTGGAAGAATGTAATGATTTGAAGGACGAAAATAAGATGAATTAGGAATGAATGACTGATACTCTTGCGGTAGCCTTTTTATTCTACTGTATAATTAAGAACACAACATGCTTGTTCAAAATGAATTTATTCTTAGCACCAAGCATAGAGCAAGGATGAAAGGGAAAGGTGTCAAGAAAAAGGTCATGTGTGTAACTAAAGAATTAGGAGGTTGAAGAAGGAGGAGGAGGAGAAACTCTGGATGTGACTGTTGTCTCCCATTATTCCAAGGAGGTCCAAATCAATTTCGAAACCCCATCTTGTAATGGAGGGGCCCTAATTGCACTATCTCTTATACATGCAATCCAAAAGCATGGTCTAAAAAGTATCCCCTAATTATCATCTTAATTTGAGGTCAATAACTAATGTTTCTCTAATCCCTCTTAATCACCTCATCTAGTAACCCATCCATTGAATCAAGGAAGTATTGGAAGTGAGGTTTCTTAAAACCATGTTTAATTTTTTCCATGTTTAATTTTTTTTATGTTTTTAGATTGTTTTGATATGTTAAACTTAAAAGTAATTTTTTACAAATAAAAAAAATATTAATTTAATATATTTCCAAATAAAAAACACTTTGATCTGCTATTATACTCTCAAACACTCCTAGATCGGATGCTCAAAGACCTAGATGGAAATAAATATTTTTTTCCAACTTTACTCGTAAATTACTAGGATTTATTTTGTCTCTGTTTCTTATTTCTTTTCTTTTTAGATTTTCTTTTTTTTTTTTAAAGCCTCGTGTTTCGAAGTTTTTCATGTCATAATTAATTTTATAAAAAAAACCTTATCATTAAAAATATATAAAATTAGCTATGAAGTTCGAGTACGAGTCCTCTCAAGGTTACTAAAAGCTTACATAGCCATTAATGGCCTGTAAAATTAATCAATATACGCGCAATTGATCCGGAGACCATGTTAATTAAAAAAAAAACTAACAATGATCCCTTCCCTTCTTTTCATTAATTTGTAATTTGTGTTGCACTTCTAGCATAAATGTCTGGGAACATGGTTAAAGAAAAGTTAATTAACTAGGGCACCATTTTTTTTCATTGATAACCTTACTACAAACATTAATTTTACAACTTCTCTAGGCAAAAGAAGACATTTCGCTAGAAAGATTCACCATGGCTGCTTTTTCTCTCTGTCCTTTAAAATTTTGACTTTCAGTTTTCCATGCACTAGCTAGTAGCCCAGATGGGGTCTGCATGGATTCCAATATCCGAGGTATTTTTCTTTCCTCTTCATAGCCCCATTAAGATGTAGTACACAAGAGTTATGGGCAATGCAATTAGCATCCCAAATATGACACTGCGATTTCAAAACCCAAAAGCAAGTGATGAGAATAAGAGAAAACAATGGAAAAAGATGGCGATTGAAAAAGGAGAAAAATAAATATAAATAATGGTGCATAAGCTATGATGCTTTGTTTGAAAAATATACTCACGCTGTACTGAGAATATCAGGATGCACGTTGTACTCCTTGGCAAAGACAAAGGGGACAATTCCTTGTGGTAGAGCTGCCTGTGTTTTTCGTTTGGGAAGGGAAGCACAAGAAGGGCAAAGGGACATGTTAGTAAAGGTACAGATACTTGCTGTTCATCAGCCACCCCAAACAAATCCTTAGGGTTTGATTCATTATTGGGCTCGCTGTAATTACTCTTGTTCTTTTTGCTGTCATTCCTTTTTCCAGATCAGTTTTAACTACCTCCAGAATGCTTCAATCTTTTTCCTCAAAATATTAGAAACAATACCCGACGAATACAAACACCCATTTTTTACAAAGTTTTGGAGATGAAAAATATCTGAAAATAGTGAACAAATATTTGTTGTTTTATTCATCTGGCAAGATAACAGATTCAATGTTTTCTGCAGTAAGAGTCTAATTCCAACATGGGGATAATTTCAACCGAATAAAAAATCTTATCTGGAGATAGCAAACATTGTTTAGGAAGTAATTAAGTTTTTTGGAGCTTCTGTAGTTAAGTAGGATTGGTTGTGTCAGGAGGAGGCAAGAGAACGAGAAATAGCACAGCAGAAAAGAAAACACAGGAGATAGTGTGTTAAAGTGACCTGAACGATGGCAATGTGTAAGAGCGTGCCTCTTAGACCAACAGCAATAGAAGCAGCTGCCATGACAGCTGGACCTGTAAGGAATCTCACAGCCATAGCAAAAGCTGCGACGGAATTCCCACATGCTATGATCCTTGGTTGCAAAGCCATAAACAGACCTGTCAACACATCAAAAGGCAGCAGGCAATAAGAGCATGCTCGTCCACCATTTTTGTGATGTGATACAACTTTCATCATCACTACCACTACTATTCATCAGCACAAACTAGGCAAAAAGCGAGGGATTTGTAATAGAGTGAGAGAAAAAAAGAAAACCCCAACAACATGATCACCGTCGGACTGTTTGGCACACTTTACTTTGCTAGTCTGCTTGCTTTCTTGGGACATTAATAATGAAAAAGTAGCAAGAGAGAATCAAAAAAGATTTTTAGAGAACAAAATGGTAAGAATAAAGGATTGTAAGCTGTAACGAAAGTAAAAAAAGGAGACGACAATAGTCTGATACTGACCGAGACTGAACATTGCCATGCCGAGCCCTGCATCTGACAGAATGGAAATGGACTTAGCTATAATCGCAGGCATCTGTACATCCCACCTGTAAGAAACCAGAGATCCAAAGACAATCAATATCCCATTAATCAAAAATAAAAACAAAAAAGATACCCAGATACATTAACTACTGTGCTGTCCAGATACACAGAGATCTTAATGGGTTTAGTGGTGTACCGTACCTGAAAGAAACCAAGGACCAGGTGAGACCAATTAAGCTGGAGTAAGTGTTGGGGTTTCTTATAAGTTTCCTCCAGACCATGATGAGTATAAGCCTTGTCATGACACTTGTTGGGGGCATTGGTTTTGGTTTGCCTGCAGCACCGACTTTCTCACCTTCAGGGTTATTCATTTCTCTGTCCATTCCTCTATTTCCAAAGCTAAAACCATCTCTCTCTAAATTATAGTCCTCCTGATTCTCTGTATGTCCCTCAACTGAAACTCCAAAGCCGACAAAAACAGCAATCAAGAAACGAAATAGTAGTAAGTGTAAAGCAGATGAATAAAAGTAGAAAAACAAATTAAGAGAACAATCTAAAATCTGGATTTATTGATAATATTTGCAAACTAATTAAGCAAACTGGAAAAATTAAGCACCTTTTCCAGGAGATACAGCGAGCCTAACATCTTTCTGGTCATGGGCACCATAATCATGACCACCGAAAACATCTGAAACAGGAGAAGCACTTGAACTCCAAACAAACATATGAAGGTCCCTACCATCTTCAGCTTTCTGTTGAGCTTGCCCATTAGGTTTCTTTGCAGCAGCATTATTGGCATTTGCTGCAACACCTTTAGATGCAGTTGTTGGCGAAAACATGCCAGGGTTTGGTGCTGGATAATGAGTTGCACCACCTGGCGCGTGGTAATGGAACCTTGGTTTGTTACTTCCACCATTCTCTTCTTCAAAATTGGATGGCCTCGGTGTTGGGCCCCGAGATGCTGATAGTCCATAAACATCTGAAGCACCAAAATTTGAGTTTCTACCAGCCGCCATCATTGAGTAGAAATCCGTGTGATTGAAACTAGACCCTCTCGGAGTTGGATTTCTTGATGATTGTAAGGAGTAAATCTCAGCATTGGTAAGGTTTGATGGCCTTGGTGTTGTTGATGATAGACCTTGAGACCTTCTAGAGAAAATATCCGATCTTGAAGCATTGGATTTCCTAACAGTGACATGTAACTTTCCATCTTCTTTGATCTCTGCTTCAGTTTCTAGAGGCTGTCTACCATCAAGTGACATGATATCAGAGTCTACATGGATTGACACAATGGAACCAGCAGTGTCTGGAAATTGCTCAGAGATGAGCAGTTTAGCACCCCTATATTCAAACAGAAACAGCATCAAAGTGTACCAAATGATGCATTGAAGGACCACAACTTGCACCATTAAACTACCAGAATAATCACCATACATTCCTTTGAGCAAAGGAATGCCCATAACAAGAGTGTTTGGCAGTGTTGAAAGTGAAAACAATGTAATGGTCCATTCCAAGCAACCCCTTTTACTAAACATAGTCCAAAATGCTAATACTACTAAAACTATGATCTTTTGTAGAGTATCAGCAGCTATGAAGCGAAAGTTCATTTTGTAAGGATCATTGGTAGATATGAAGTGGAAAGAGAGGAGAGGGACAGCAAAAAGCGCCACAAAACGGTTGATGCCCGAGCACTGATCAGGAGTGAAAATCTTCCACCATTTCACCGAGCCATAGGCCAAAATCATGGCCACGTAAAGTGGCACCATTGCAGTCATCACATGGTAGAAATCTAGTAAACTAATCATCTTTGGTTACTATTTGAAAACCCAAAACTTTGGTAGATTAAATCTTTTGAATGAGAAGAATAGATTGATGTTGTTCAAGATCAAACAAAGTGTGAGCTAGCTAAAAGAGGAAAAAGAAGAAGATGAAGACGAAACTGGTTCTTGAACTGCTGGTGATGGTGATGGTTGTGGTGATGATGAGAATGGCAAAGCATGTGGCTCTGGGGTTATGGAGTAGTGGGTGGTAATAAACAGAATTGAGGAATTCTTTTTGAACTATACAATATACAGCTTTGCTTTGAGAGTTGCGAGAGCAAGCTTGCACTTGCAGTCCCCAAAGCACAGGGTCTGCTTTTTTATTTTCTTTGTTTTTTTCCCTTTTGTTTTGAGTTTTGTTTGGATTTGAGAATGAGAGAGATGATGGCCTCGGGCAGTATTTGTATTATAATATAAATAATTATTTGATATATCTTGGTATCTGGCTCAATCTTCAATGGCCTCAATTGCAGTACAAAAGTGTGTAGTAGAAAAGAAAAAGCATTTTGGTTGGGAGAGGGAGGTGGGTGTGTCTCCAAGTACTCGCTTGGAGAGTCCCCTTTTAAGCATTTGGTAAAAGACCCTCTACCTTTTTCTTTTCTTTTTTCCACCTTTTCTTCTTGGATTCTCTTTTTTGAGCTCATGGGTTGTAGTAATTGTGTTATTGCTCTGTGTATATGTTTTGTTCTTTTCATTTCATTCTTCATATAAAAAATTATGTTTGTACCACTAGTAAGATATTGCTATAGAAATGAGGAACACAATATTCCTTCTCTTCCTAATTAGTGGTAAAACTAGTTTATTATCTACGCTGCTATACCGAATCGGACATCGTTATCAAATCAATGCTATCTAGTGAATTTTAAAATTTCTCGACTTGATTTTTATCTAGTTTAAGTTTTAAATTAAATTATATAGGAGTTGTTTTAACATGACCCGATCAACTTAACGAGTCTAAACACAACCTAGATGACCAACAAAAATATAGTTTGATTTTAAAAAAAAATTCAAAATAATATCTTTTTTTATTTGAATAGTAATAGTAACTATCATCATTTTATGGAGGGAATAAAAATGTATCAGTAAAATAATAATGTGACCCTAGACTTATTATATTGTGGAATGAAACAATATAATGATGATTTTGACCCTTACAAAAAAAAACACTCAAAAAGCTTGTTATTAGAGGTAATATGGTCTTTTTTGCTAGATCCATTGGATATTACTAGATTGATCAGGGTTAAATTAGTCTGTTAACTTTTTTAGCATAGTAAATGACTTAATTACTCTTCAAAGAAAAAAAAATTATTGGCTTTCATCCAAGTGCTTTTTAACCTTTAGTTTTTTTGTTTTTCACAATAAAGTTATTGAATTACCCTTGCAAGCAAAAGTTATTAAACTAGCTTTTAGGGGGTTTTTTTTGCATTTTTTTTCTGATTTCTTGGTTATAATCATGTTGGCTTAGGGAAATACGATACGTTGATAAGTATAAAATATTATTAAAAAAAGGTTGGTTTATGGAGCCATTTCGTGCTTTTCTGGATGTGTGGAGGAAGCTTGGCTTCTGCTACGGTTTTGGAAGCGTCGTAAAACCTTTTTTTACATGGGGCGACATGTGTGGTGTTTTGAGTGACGTTGTGTTGTTGGCGGACTATTTTTTTTCATTGTTTCTTTTTCCTTCCCTAGAAATTCACACTAACCATTGAAAATTTCCCTCTTATTTACTGTTATTTCAAATTTTGTCCTCATTTGTTTGATTTCTAGTTGTTTTTATTTTTCCTTTTATCAAATTTTTATTTGTTTTCAATTTCATCATTAGAGATCCATAATTGTGTTTTGTTATTTTTTCAAATATGATACAAGTATTTTGTTCATACTCCAGTTTACAAGTATTTTGTTTTTTTAGTTTTTTTTTTTGTTAATCAATTTTTTTTATTTTATCTTTTTACATTTAGATTGTTAAGGATTGACCATTCTTATTTTTTTCAATTTCCTTTATATTTTTTTTTTGTTATCATTATCACTATGCCTTTTAAAATTTTAAAAATGAAATTATGATATATTTAAAGTAGCTTTTATGAAAAAAATAAAATAAAAACTCGTCTAATCTTCATTTCCCATGCCTTCCTTATGGTGGAAAACTGGTTAAAAATATCCTAGAGACATAAATAAATAAATAAATAAATATATTATTTTTATTTTTATAACTGAACATGTTTTTGTTATAGATTTTTTATTCCAAGACAGTATCTAAACACCAACACAACAATGTCTAGCTTCTTGTTGAAATAGATTTAACCAACCTGACCTTTGCTACTTTGCGGGTAGTAGTTAAAGTCTTTTTTATTATTATTAAAAAAAACATGTAAGTATCATTAACATATATTTTAAAAATTAAAAAAAAATATTAATTATGAATTTAAAATCTAATGTTTATATTAAAAATGTTTAAAAAAGGTGCTAAATTTTTTACATTGCAACTTTAAATTATTTGTTTAAAGGAATATTTGCTTCTTAAACAATATTCTATAATTATTCTAAAAGCAAGTTTGAATTAAAAAAATTATACTGTTAATTTTGATGTGATTGTCTTAAAAGCCATAAAACATTATACAACACTTGTGTGTTATTGTCGGGAAAATCTTTATTAATATTGTTATACCAGACCGAGCAGTTAAATCTTAAAATTT
>Ga0325404_1006983_pt1 | contig 11804 bp, 2 predicted proteins | sample PopdelMetagenome_18_FD_205664 | JGI IMG/M metagenome (GOLD analysis project Ga0325404, IMG submission 205664) | Populus deltoides microbial communities from Bellville, Georgia, United States - Xylem-Control-R1 | ecosystem: Host-associated > Plants > Phyllosphere > Stem > Wood/Secondary xylem... | reverse complement strand
GCTTTTGCAGCTGTCCCTCCAATCCCCAAGCAAGTCTGATCCCTTCAGCAGCTATGGAACTGACCCTTGTCAAAGTCGCCTCCATGGAAAACGTAAGAAAAAGCTCTGCTGCCATATTCTCTTGTTTACTTTGGGAAATCAAAGAAGAAAGATTGAGGAAAAGAAAGATAAGAATGGTCTGAAAGTTGTGGTGTAGGGATGAAATGAAGTGTGTTTCGGAATGAGGAGATGCATTCAACTTGATTGATTGATTGATTGCAGCTGGCAGCATCTTCCACGAACCACTACTGTCAAATTAGTCATGCAAAGGCGAAGAAAATGACCCTACCTTCTTATCTTGTCTGTCCAAATCCATCTGAGCCTGTAGACAACTTGAAAGCAGAGGGTCCCTCCCTCTCCCTATATTCTTTTGACACGCACAAATGCACAATGAATCTAAGAAAGTAGTGTCAGTACATAGACTTCGGTTATGTATGAAATTAGGATTGAAGCTATATTTTTAAAATTTCGAATTTTTTAATTTAAAATTAATTTTTTTTATATTTTTATATGATTTTAATATATTAATATTAAAAATAATTTTTAAAAATATGAAAAAGTATTTTAAATCATATCCGGACGGTTGTTTTCTAGGATTTTACTTTTTGAATTTCCCCTCTAAAATCTAGAATTTTCTGCTATTTTTTTTTAATTTCCTGTAAATATTGACGATGCAATGGATGCTATTTTTTCTGCTATATAAATTTGTTCAGCCATTTATTATGTTACAGCTCTGATTGCTTTAGGGATATTGACGGTGCAATGGAATTTTCTGCTACTTTTTCCCTAGTTTTCAAGTATCTTAATACTAATTTTTTTTTTTAGAACTAAAACTATCCTAAGCGCTAGTCCAGACTAATCCCTTTTCATACCGGGTAGCAAATGCTTCCTAAAAAACCAGCTACAGACAAAGAAAGAGGTCGAACCCCAGACCTCATAAGCAACGATAGCACGCCTAACCGCTCTGCCAGGACCTCATGGGTATCTTAATACTAACTTGAACACCCAAAAAATTAGTCAATAAAAACTTAAAAAAAATTAGAGGATTGTTATTATAATTGATTTAATAACTAAAAAGACCTTGTAACTTTATCACCAAATTATAAAAAACAAAATCCCCTAATTTCTCTCTTTTTGCCATAACTCATCTTCATCTTCATCTTCTCTTCTTCTATCTTCTCCCCTCTAATTCCTAGCCTTCAAGCCATCGTAGAAAAAGAAATTTCAGAAATTCCAGTCAACCCTATGGAACCAAAAACATTTAACAATAAAAACTTGTCGTGTATCATTTTTATTTTATTTTTACATAAAAAGGTAAAATAAATTTAAAATAAATGATAATAAAAATAAATAGGTTTTTATTTATTTCTTTACCAATAAAAAGTTAATAAATAAAATAAAATATTTAAGATATTTTATCATAAATATAATATCCCATAAATAAAAATCAATCAATAAAATAATAATATATTGCATTTTCCAAAGATATGAGTGCTTAAATCTTGAAAAATAAAAGGTCTCGCTTTAGATATAGAAAGGAATATAATTCTTCTAGGGATAGAATCTTTTCCTTAAAACAAGCTATTTAAACAATAAATCTCTTTTAAAAACTCTATTTGATCAAGGCTAAATATTTAACAAGATTTTTTCAACAACACTTTAAAGACAAATCAAAATAGTTTTTAAAATATTAAATCATCAAATTTCACTTGGCAACATACATCTAAATTCATATTTTTGTAAATTACAAATCTTGATTTGATTTCATAAATAAATTAAGTTATTATAAATCATTTTTTTAAAAAAATAAGATAATTATTTTATATTTTATAAAAATATTTTATATAAAAATTATATTCAGTCATAAATTTTAATAAAATTAAATATTTATACACATATTCTTACTTAATCTTCAATACTAAAATTGGACAAAAAAATTCTTACAAGGAAGTTTAATAAAAAATTCTCAATCAAATCTATATTTAAAAACCTCAATTCATCCACTTCGCTATTGGACAAAAAAAGAAAAAGCCCCATTGCTCTTTTATTGCTTGTTGTCGAGGCTGATGGTAGTATTGTCTTCGCGGATCCACTTTCTTTATGTTATAACTACCTTTCCGCGTATAAAATGAGGTATTGTTTGTTTTTATATTTTAAAATTATTTTAAATAAATAAATATATATATATATATATTTAAAAAATTAATATTTTTTAAATTATTTTGATAATTTGATATTAAAAATAACTTTTAAAAATAAAAAAATTATTTTAATAAATTTTTAAGTAAAAAATATTTTAAAAAATAACTACAATTAAACTCTCAAACACACCTAGTTAAAATTAAATATAATATTGACTAGCAAGATTAACTTCAAAGATAACTTCCTTCTCCCTTGGGAAAATAAGAATAATGAACAATATATCTTGCTGGAAAGGAATGATAATCAATTACCAACTGTTTATTAACTTGTGAGACAATAGTAAATGACCGATTCATCCCTCGCTGGTATATTTGCCATCTCCTCAGGCAGAAGGACCCTCACTGGCATGCGCTCCATCTACAGAATGTTAAGAAAGCCCTGAAATATATATTGGTGAAACGGTGTATCGTAGCTAGGTAAAATGGTAAATTGATCTGTTATTCTTTCTGCTTCATCATCTTTTTAAGCCTTACTCTATAAATAGGAACACATTTACTTTAGGATGATTTATATAATTTATAGATATTAATTTGAAAAACAGAAATTTATGGAAAAACAATGTCTTTATTTTTGTATTAAAAATTGTTTTTAAAATCATTTTATTTGAAAAACCACGCACGCTTCTTCTAATAAAAAAAGATATACTATTATTAAAACAAAAAATATATAAATTAAGAATGAAAGTTTTGATTAAAGAGATATATTTTTTCCCTTTTAATTTAAATAATTAAAAATTCTTGAATACTTATTTAAATTACCAAGTTTTTTATTTATTAAACCAACTATGTTGCTAATTAAAAAATATATATGTTTTTGTCAAAATAAATAATAAAAGATAATTTTGACTTTTTTCTGTAAAATTAATTTATCAATTTTTTTACAAATACTTATTTTAATTATCTTAAAATTAAATACCAATAAATTTCCAAAAGACATCGTGACGCAGTAACAGAAGAAAGCTTGAAGATACAGAGGAAGTCGCAGTAAATAACCTGTTCTAATATTGCCTTGCCCTGTACCTGCCAATACATACACATACACATACACATACACATACACTACTGACTACTGTGTGGAAAAAAAGCAAAGATTCTTCATTGCTTCCCTTAGTGGATGACATCTTTTCTCCTTTCTCTTTTCTTCCCTTCCCTTCCCTTCTTTCTATAAAGCAAAGCAACCGCATTTGCCTCCCCAGAAAGAAAGAAATTTCCTCTAAGCTTCCCACTGTCAAAACCTCCATCACAGACCATTGTTTTATAGTACCCTTCCTTCCCTTGCACCAAACCAACTTCTTTGTCAAAGAAAAAGAGAAGAACCCAAGAAGAAAAAAGAAAGCTTTTGATCAGAGGGGAGATGAGTTATTACGATCAGCACCAGCCGCCGGTTAGTGTTCCTCCACAGCAAGGTATGTATGGCTTTTCTTGGATTAAGGCGTTTTGGAGTTTATGGTTTTTAATTTTGTTTAATGGATTTGTAGGGTATCCAAAGGATGCTTATCCACCACCTGGATACCCTGTTCAGGGATATCCACAAGGGTATCCTCCTCAAGGGTATGCTCCACAGTATGCTGCTCCTCCTCCTAGGCAAGAAACTGGTTTCCTTGAAGGATGGTCTGTTTATGTCTCTCTCTATCTCTCTTCTAATCTTTTGATTAGGTGACTAGTCAAATCATTATTCTTCTTCTTTTTTTCTGTTAATGGAAAGATGTTGTATTGCCTTCTGCTGCTCATCGTACTTATTAAGTTCAGTTAATGTTGTTTTATGCACTGATAGTTTTTATCTGTCTAGAAATTTTTATTCATAGCAGCAGTAATTAAACGTCTTTCCACTTGTTGGCTAGTTGGTGGGTGTGTGTCTGTATTGGAACAAAAGATTACTGCATAATTGACAAAAGACATACTTATTTAAGTTCACAAGGGCTCTTATTTGGTGATGGCAATATCTTCATTGGATCTGATGCCACTGTCATCAAGGATTCTAATCTCATTCCAAATTGGGACATTCTTTAAAAAATAATATAAACTATGTTTGGTGTTTCATTTAGATTGAATTGATTCATGACTTGATTTCAAAGTTTTAACATCAAATGGTCAAGTAGTGTTGTATAGTACAAGTTTCAAATGGCTAGGCTGTCTTCTTTGTCTGATGCCTTGGTATGTTTAGTAGTAGAACAGAACCAGCCCCTGAGTCTACGCAACCTGATTGCTGCTGATGCTTCTTAATGAACAATTTCCATTGATTAAAAAAACGTGTATATGTATTTTGTGGTGAGATATTCTAGGCAAGAGAATGGTCGACAGTTGAAAAATTAGCAGGCAGCAACTATCGCGGTGGACCTTCTTTTTGAAATGCTTTGCAGAATTTAAAATGTCAATCAGTGAAGGTTACGATTTTCTTGATTATGCGACTGTTCGGGTCTGATTAAGTTGTGTTGTTAATTCATCCGAGTCTGAGGATTGCTTGTATAAGGATTCTCTAGGGAAGGTTATTGACAGATACTACTCCTGGATAATTGAACTGAAATTTGAGAATTTTCTCGAACCGTGTGGTTTTATAATCGAATCGAATTTTGACAAGAAACTTTCTTGTTTCATATGCAGCTTAGCAGCACTCTGTTGCTGTTGCCTCTTGGATGCTTGCTTCTGATCAGGACTTAAAAGGAGTGTTGTGGTCATTTTTGTTCATTAATTCCTCTGGTTTAGGTCATGACATTGTCTATCCTTGTCGGTGATTGTTTCAAACTCACTTTGGAGCTGGCTACCGTGACATGTTCTTGGTTGATTTCGTGGAGTAACTATAACGTTGTGATTTGTCTTTTGGTATAAAAACTTGTTATTTGATCAAATAGAAGACGGATCATCCTTAATTTGTACCCCATTTCACATTTGCTTCTGTCATTTCCATACTCGTCAACGCCGAGCCCAATCTAGCAAAAGGTCTGCTGAGAAGGATGCTCACTTCTTAAAATATCTCTTATACATAGGTAAGAACAGGGGAAGGAGTCAGATTTATCCTGACAGGCGTAAGAGTAACAATACGATTTATAATGCTACAACGGTGAATATAGCAAGTAAAATCATACGAAAAGAAAAAAGAGTTACGAAATAACTATAACAGATGTGCAAAGGGGCGATAAGTGATTGATAGTCTCCTCCAGGACCAGAAGGTGAATCCATCAAACTCGATCAATCATTAATAAATAATCTTAATATGGGTGGATTTAGGCATGTTTGGTATTGTTTTGTTGTTGTTTTTTAAAGTGTTTTTTATGTTGAAATGTATTAAAATAATATATATTTTTTTAATTTTTTAAAATTTATTTTTAAGATCAGTATATACGATTCAAAATATATAAAAAAAATTTAACAAAAATAATTTGAATTTTTTAGAAATACCGGTTGAACTGCATTTTCAAATATTCTCTTAGTCAATAAGATACAAAAACTCATTGACTTGGATTCTTAGCTCAGCAAAGGTTTTATTTTGAATTAATTTAAAAATTAATATATTTAAATATGTGTTAACTCGAGCAAAACCAACTGAATAATTGATCTAATTGAGAAATATGTTTTGGCGATGAAGAATGTCTTCTTTCTTGTGGTTCCAAGGTAAAACTTGTTCGTTCATTGTTGACATTTTAAGATTAGGTTTTTAGTTAAAATAATGATCATAGGTTCAAGTTTCCCCATCTTACTTCTCCTTATCCTTTTGATTTGTTTTTTTTTGAAGTTCTTACTGGAGTCTTGACCATAGCTATTAAACTTAAACTTTAACTGGTTTTCATTTTAAATAATTTTGTATATCAGCTTGTTTAAACAAGTTCATACGTAACATGTTAATTCACATGGGCTCGTCAACGTAAGTGACTACTCTCTTTCTAGCATGTTCTCTGAGAAGGAAGGAAAAGTCATGGCAATAATTGAAGCATGCTACAGGGAAAGACAAAGAAAATTGAGAACTTAGTCAAGAAACTTGCGCGAAGTCGTAGGAAAAAGATGAAAAGATGGAAAACAATTATGAAATATTGTAGGCAGTGGGCCATTATTTGGCAGTGTGCATTATTAATCACAATTTTTTTAACCACTCATTCAGGAATTATTTTGAAATACTTTTTTAAAGTATTTTTATTTAAAAATATATTAAAAAATATTATTTTTTATTTTTTTAAAACGATTTTTAACATCAATATATTAAAATAATTTAAATAAAAAAATTAATTTTTTTAAAAAAATATTTTTAAAATGAAAAAAAAAATCCCTTACTAACAATCATTCATTTTCATAGCTAATGCGTTAACCCAGGGCGGGCCGGCCAGCCAGGTATCTTCGCACTCCCTTCTCGGTGACCGAGACACCTTCCCAGATCATTGTAATCCACACAACTCAGTCACTGCCTGAAACTCAAAAACGATATTTATATTGGAGATGCACTTGCAAATACCTAACATTGCTCTTGATAGCTGTTTAATATAGGTTCTTTTGTGTTTATTTCACTTATATAAACTTTATAATTTAGGATTAAAGTTTAAAGTTAACTGGTTTAAATTATGGAGTTTTAAGATAATTGGTTCTAACTCTAAATTTAATCATATAATTTTAAATTTATATTATAGAATTACATGAATATTAATATAATAAAATCTTCTTTGCACAAATAGTAATTAAACTGAAGAAATAACAAAATAATTAAAACAACTTATCCTTGTGTGTGTGTGTGTGTGTGAGTGCATGTGTATCAATGAAATACGTAAAACCAAAATTTCCAACTTTTTAGTAAATATATCAACCTACATTCAACACCAATTTATAATTACGTGTGTGTGTTTGTGTATCCATATATTTGGTTTACACCATTATTTCACTCTACAATATGTTTAAATTATGTTACTTTTCATTTCATGAATATACTTACATTATTTTTTGCTTTTAAAATGTTCAGTTTATTCTAATCAAATACTCATGTTCATGTAATTTGTTATTTTAACTTTTTATATGATTATTTTCCTAGTCTAATCTCTTGTAGTCTATACTTATAATCACTAGGTTTCATTGTTTCATTTTCTTTCTATATAACCCATGTTATTATTCTTCACACTATTTTTTAATCTTTATGAGGAATATTCAAGGTTTGTCCTTTACGTACCTTGACTTATTATCCCCAATGAAAACTTCCATGACTTAATGGGATTTTGGTAAAATTTTTCTTATCCAAAAACTCTATCTAAATATTATCCTATCATTTCTGTTTAAAACTTTTCACAACATTCCAATATCATTATCATATGAGTAATTTGTGTAGCCACCACAACTTTCAAACTCATTTTAGATAATGCGCTGGAGACGAATTATAGAGATAATGACAGATTCAATCGATCCAGTCCTGCAGGGTACAAATTACACACACAAGTTGATCAGAATCATTCACCCGACCCCGCCAGCACAGTACACCATTAGATGCACACTGTTCACGCGCAATAGCCAATAGGAGACAAAGATGAACCACCGGTTGTAAGCAATCTCTAGTTAAGGACACCCAATCCAAGGTTGATTGAGTCATTTCAACCCACCTGGCTGCCTCAAATATATACCAATATTGCAAATTAAGACGATCTGTGAGGGCAAAATCAGATGGAGAAGAACCAGGCTTGGGTATGGGAGTGCTTTTTGGTGGTGGGCATGTGAATGTGGTGTGTGAAAATTATAGAATAAGGGCGGCATTACGCGGCTTCTAAAGACACAAAGGACGACGCGGTTTCCAGTACCTGTGTTGTGCATTAAAACTTTTGATCTTCCTTTGCTAACCATCGGCAAAATTCTCACCTGTTCTCCTTTTCCCATCAACTGTAGCACGTCTAACAGCACCTGTAATAATTCGTGCTTATTACAGCTGAATCACGGTTGAGACATTGGTTTAGTAAGTTGGAATTCCTTAAGGGTTTTTTTTTTATAGGGTATGATAGTGATATTCCATAAATCGATTCATGGGTGGCTATTAAACTAAAGATTAGAAGGCATTATTTTAGAAATGGACTCCAAGGTTTAAAATTGGTGGATGAAGTTTGGGCTATAAATCTGCAGGGAGTTGCCTTTATTTTGCAACTGCAATGACATTTGTGCAATAAATCTGCAGGAAGTTGTTTAAATTAGTCAGAAACATAAACAGAGAATCACTTGTTCCTGATTTATCACCATTCGGAGGTTCTCATAATAAACACACGGTTGAGAAGCCGGGAGGCTGTAAGTTTCTGTCTCCTCAACCCAAACAATTCAACCTGGCTTGGTACATTTCTGTGCAAGGTTTGCATCCTGTTGGTCTTTAATCTTGCTCTCTAAACTATACAATACAGGCAATCCATTAGAGATGCCCTTTTACATATACTATGCTGTCATTCCTTCAGGTTTAAGCAGGACATCTCCTCATCAATTGTCAGATTCAGATGTCTACCCGTCTATCTTCCATTTCACTCCTGAAAGGAGAAAATTCTCAAAAGATTCATGGCAAAAATTTACCAGAGAGTCCACGCAGAAAGCTGTTAAAAAACTTATTTCTTCCCCTGATTTCAGCAAATGGGCTGCAAGCTGCTAACGCAGAAAGAATAAAGGTGACTCCAAATCCACATGCTTTTTTTTGCTTACAAGCACCTTTTATATATATATATATATATATTTGCATGATAATACAATTAAAAAAAGAATTAATATAATAGCATAGCTAATACATGTCACGATTAAAAATCACAATATTTATAATTTTTTTGTTATTTAAACTAGCGACATTCATAAAAAATTATTAAACAAGCGGGAGAGAGGATAAAAATAAAAAAAAGATCTACGAGACGCACTAAAACTCCAGTTGTGATACTATTAGTATTCTAAAGAAGATTTTGACAAAATAAATCCAACGACATTAAAAAATATCATCAACAGTGAACCGAGTGTGTCACACTTGTAGGTGTTGACTCACTTGTGTTTAGCAATAAGTGTAGCTCACTGGGTCATCGTTTGTGATTTTTTATGTTGTTAGATTTGTCTCGTCAATTTGTTTTAATATGTTTTTAGAGTTTTTTTTTTTTCTCTTCTCTTCTCTCTTCAACTCATTTAATAATTTTTTATGGATGTTGTTATTTTAAATAGTGATAAATTATAAATATTGTGTTTTTCCATTGCTACATGTTTATTTTGTTATTTTTTTCAGGTGTATTATTCCTCTAATATTTTTAATTTAATGTGTTAGTTTTTTTTAAAAAATAAATAAATAAAACCCACCAGTACTTCACGGCGGCAGCAGCGCAAGTGGCTCCTTTGGTTCTGATGCTACAGAATTTGGATAAGAAAACCCACAATGAGCTTCAAAATGTTGATGTCCCAAAATATGGGAGGTGCTAGCTCCAATTTTAAACAAACCTCATAGGGTAGAGTAGAGTAGTCATTGGAATGTAGAAGCTGCTTCACTTGCTGCATCGCAGGCCTTTGTTTTTCCTGATGCAGTTACTACTTACTAGCTCGTCCAAGGAGTGCGTACCCCTGCCATTTAGAACACTTTGCCAGGTAACTTGTGATGGCGTGATTCATGCAGGGAACAACAAGTTATCAAGGATCGATGATACTTTTCTTATTCTACACTACTTACACTACACGTTGTCCCTTTCACCTTTACTGATCCACAAAATTTCAAACTTGATCCTCTCCCTTAATTTCACCGGGAATGCTCCTCAATCTTCTCCTAGTTTTTCCACGTTCTTACTATGCAGGAGATTGCTTGCCATTCTTTTCAAATCCATCCCATGCCTTTTCCACACCTCTTTCCCACAATCTTCCTACTGATTCTTCTCAATGAGCTCACAGTAATCTTCAAGATTCTTCCCTGGCTACATCATTCCTTCTATCCTCCACTCAAAATCAACGACTATCCTCTATCCTCCAATGACTCAAGTTCCTATACAGCTTACTCAAACATCTCTTCCTATACATACTCCCAAACCATGTTCCCTGTAACCAAATGGGTCTACCTCGAAACTTTCTAATTCAATTTCTTACCTAACATGAGTTTAATATTAAATCATATAAAAATTATCTTAGCATGACTCGGTTGACTTAAATGATTTAAAAAAAAATTAAGTGAAAAGTAAAAAGCGTGGTTTGAATTATTTTTTTATAAAAAAATATAACATTGAAATGACGATATATTAGATTGATTTGAATTTCACAACTTAACACATCAAATCCACGATTTGATTGATAAACTCCATTAAATTTAAGAACTTTTTTAAAAACACTTTTTTTTATTTAATTATACGATAATAAAACATCGAGCATAAACCAAATGTTAAGATATTTGTTTGAGACTCTAATAATTTTATAGAGAACAAATCAAAATAATTTATGATGACAAATTCAAAACTAAACAAATATTAAATAATAAAAATAAAAATAAAATAATGGAAAAAAAAAGAAAAAAGCAGAAGCCAGAATAAAAAAAAAAAAAAAAAAAAACCACCTCCTTTACTATTTTTACGTGCACCCCAAAATTTCTTGGAATTGTAAGTTAATGATCATAATTCATAGGTTCAAGTTGTGCTTGCAACTTAGTTCCTTGTCTTCCTTTCCTTTTATTTTTTCTCTAAGTTTTTACTCAATCGAAATCTTGACCATAACTATTAAATTCAAGTTGATTTTTATTTTAAGTAATTTTTAACATCTTGATTAAATTTGAGTAATCTAACAAGTTGATTCGTAATTTAATTTATCCTATCAAATTCAAGTGAGACTTACCCTCAAAAAATTACAAGGAGTTTTTTTTAGTAAAATAATATTGTTTTAAGAATATTAACCTAGCTATGTTGATAACATGAATTTCTTAACGATAAATCCATTCAAATTAATCCTCCAGTTGTTGGATTTCCATATTAATCTATCAATGTGAATCAAGTTTGACAATCATGTTCATTTGATTGCCTTCTTTCATTAATTAATTTTGAGAAAATTAAGATCCAAACCAAATACAGAGAATCACTTGTTTTCAATGGTCTGTGCCCTTCTTGTCATATACTTTCCCTCGAATAAGGCATTATGCACTGAATTGTACATCTTGTATATCTCTGTTGCAGATATTATGTTTCATATGTTATACTTAAAGATCTTTTGACCTTTTCCTTTCCCTAATTCAACAGTCTTTCATTTTAGAAAATGGGAACATGCAACCTTATTTTTCTTTTCTGGTGGTTCAAATTGAAACTCGATGTGGATTAGGTTTTCGAGTTGTGAATTTTTCGAGCTATCTATCTTATCGAGCTGGATTTAATAACTATAATTAGGAGGTATCCTTTCCTTATTGTAAAATAATTAAATAAATTAAAATTAGTAGGATTCGACCCTGCTCAGGTGAAAAAAAAGCTACCGAATATATAACGGTTACATTGTCCATTGGTGTATTTCATTTTTTTCTATATGTGAAGTGTATTGAGATGATCATAAAGAATATGCAAATCAGAAACAAAGAAGAACTGCAAGTCATGTCTTACCTCTGAAAAAGAAGGGCCAAGCTTGAAAGACATGTGCTTAATT
>Ga0325404_1006982_pt1 | contig 11804 bp, 7 predicted proteins | sample PopdelMetagenome_18_FD_205664 | JGI IMG/M metagenome (GOLD analysis project Ga0325404, IMG submission 205664) | Populus deltoides microbial communities from Bellville, Georgia, United States - Xylem-Control-R1 | ecosystem: Host-associated > Plants > Phyllosphere > Stem > Wood/Secondary xylem... | reverse complement strand
AGAAGAATCCATTTATCTATTTTTACAATAAATTAAAATTACATTCAATGATTACTTAATTAATATACTTAATGAACATTAAATCAACTAAAAACATATATAAAAAGAATATACAATATCACAAATGATAAAACTAAATACAATGACTTCTCATCTTATAGGTGTAAAGAAAGCAATAATGACAAATGAAAGGAATTAAGTATTGTATGAGTACAAAATAGAAAGTCTAACTTTCACCTAAAAGAAATTGTAAAAGTGGGTGTTATAAAAATTTAACTTGCAAGTGAGCCAAGCAACCATATCAAATATGATCATCAGACCATTAGAATATCTATAAATTAATATTAAAAAAAAACGATGTCAAATGATACAAAATCTCAAAATTCCATAAGGTAGAGAAGGTTTTTTATAAATGATTTGTTTCATATTAAGAACATGTGAATGCCACCTAACAACTAATCACTAAAAAGGCAAATAAATTTATTAAAAAATATTTATTCTATAAATATGCTAGAATTCCATTTTTATCAAGGTTGGCTTAAGGACTTCCAATCAAGACATGACATTCAAACATATCATTATTTTGGATAAAGTAAATAAGTTGATATGGACCTAATGAAAAGTCATTTTCAATCTATAAAAAAGAAACAAAATCAATTTTTCACAAAGAGATGTTTTCAATAAGGATGAAACATAATTATTTTATAAGCTACAACCAGATAATTTTCTTGCAACAAAGCAACTTGAAGGTAAGAAATAAAACAAGAAAAAAACAAACAATTATTATTTGCTATAATGAAGATAGTTATGAGAAAATTCCTTTATGATTTATTGTTAGGTATGCTGAACCACAATGTTTTCAAGAATGTAAATCGAGTAACCATCCTTTTGTTTGTTGATAATTGTCTTCTTCATCCAAGATTTGAAAATTATTGAATTGTTTTTCTTGCCACCCAACACAACATCAAATATTCAACCTTATGATGCAATGATCATACAAGCTTTTAAAATATATTATTGTCATCGATTTTATTAAAATCTTTTGAAGAATTATGAAATTGGAATTCAAATCTAGAATCTTGAAAATCATTTTGATAAAAAAAAATAAATGGTAGAAAAGATTTTTTACTTGTTAATCATTGTTTTGTTCATCCAAGATTTAAAAAATATTGATTTTTTTTCTTGTCACCCGACACAACATTAAAGATTCAACCTTATGATGCATGATCATACAAGCTTTCAAAATACATTATGGTAATATATTTGATCAAAATCTCTTGGAGAATTATGAAATTGAAATCTAAATTTAGAAAGATAAATGTTTTAGATGAAATGAATCCTGCAATCTCATCTTGGATAATAAATGTTTAAGTAAGTATAATTATAAATTATTTTTGACATTGTAAAATTAGGTTTATAAATAACATGGCTTGAGAGAATTTGAATCAACACTTAAATAATAGAGTCGTTCAACAAATGCATGTTCTAACCAAATAATTTAATAGTAATATAATTTGAGAGTATAATAATTTTTTTATATTTTATTCTATCTTATATATCACCAACTAAATAAAATAAAAATATTATAATTATTATTTTTATATTATAACAAAACATAATATTATCTTATTTTCTTGTTCTATCTTGTCAATTGTATCTCAACTATCTCAATCTTTTATGTTGGTTAGGTGAACATTGTAACGCTTTTTTTGGAACCTATAAGGATGGCATTAGAAAATTGTAAAACTATAGTGGTAAAAGTATTATGAATCTACAAGGAAAAAAATAAAATAAAATATACCAAAAAGATTGTAATTAAATGATGGGGTGTGACTGTGTGAGCTTTGAGTAGAGCAATATAAAAATAATGGGGTCGAGAGGGCTGGCGAGCAACATCAACATTGTCAGCAGCGGAGAAAAACGCAGAGAGGTATCACGTAAAAACAACATAAAAGAAAAAGAAGCTTTCTTTCTTTTCATTTAAGTTATATTGAGATATAAAGTTTATATCTTTCTCCTTTTTTTTTTTTCTCATTCCATTAGATTGATACAAGTAGAGATGAGACAAATAATCTAAGGGAGGGGAATTTAAATTACCGTTAAGTGAAACGGTGCATTTTGAACATTTCAATTATAGTCAATGTTATGCGTTTTGATAATTCAATTGTAAAAGCCACGTGCTCAAGAGCACAGGCTCTAGAATCTTAAGAGGGAAAAACTGTTATATATAGTGCGTTTATGTTGCTAGCAGAGGTATGAAATGAGAATAATATAACAAATTCCTTAATCTTCGGAACACACTCTCTATCTCTCTCTCACTCTTTCCTCTACATTCTTTACCAACAATCTGTGTAATTCCCTTCCCTTACATGCCATTGCTATCATCTTCTTATTGTTCATTAACTCTGACAGTGATATTACTGACAAGTGTTCATAATCCAAAAAGTTGCTTCAAGTGGTATTAGAGCGGTATCTTTCAACTCGACAATGCCACCAGAAACGAGGTCCTAAGATGCCAGGAAGGCGGATGAACCCAACAATTTGGAGCAGGCTCAAGCGTATGATCAAATACAACAACAACTTAATGACACCAGGGCAGATACCAATATACATTTTCGCGAGCTTAAGGAGGTCCTTGATGCCCTTGTCTTTCGAATAGATTTAGTCTTGCATAACACTCAACTCTCTACTAGTGAAACCAATCCACATAAGGTGCCTCAACAACAACCACCTGCACCTCAATACACTACTGCGAGAGACTTCTCAGTTAAGTTCAATGGAACCAATGAAGGTGCACCTCCCTATTATTCCCTACATAGACCAAAACGAGAGTTCCCTGTCTTTGAGGGGAATGATGTACTTAAATGGATTTATAAATGCAATCATTATTTTGATGTGGAAGAGGTTGCTGAGCATGATAAGCTCAAATTGGCCTCTTACTATTTGGATGGGATGGCTTTGTGTTGGCACCAGAATTTCATGAGAAGTTTGGGGGGACAGGTAGTGCCTTGGCCAGAGTACTTAGAAGCCTTATGTTGTAGGTTTGGAGAGGGAAAGAAATCCATTAGAAGAACTCATTGAGTTAAAACAGAAAAATGACATAGAAACCTACATAAAGGACTTTGACATCCTGTGGAACTGATCAGAGATTTCTGAAAAAAATGCACTGGTATTTTTTATAGGAGGATTGGAAGTAGAGGTCAAGAATCTGATAAAAATGTTTGAACTAAAAACTCTCAAATAAGTTTATACTCTTGCCCGTTTACAGGACAATACACTTACCCACCGGCGCTACAACTCAAATCCTACTAAGCAAACCTACCAACCCACTACGTATGCTCATCAAAGTAAACCATACACTCTAACTAGCTACAGCAAAAACCTACCAGGATCTTCCAGCAACACCTCTAAACCATTTTCCAATGGTTTGCTACCCACTCCCCTACCCTATAACACCAACCCAGTCAACAGAACCACTAGATCTATCAGAAACAAGGATTTAGACGAGAGGAAGGCTAAGGGTCTATGTTTCTGGTGTGATGAAAAATTTGTTCCTGGCCATCGGTGCCAGAACAAAAGGTTGTACTCCCTGTGTGTTGTCGAAGAGGATGGAGAGTGTAGTGATGGGGACGGGGTGATTGAAGAAGAACAAGTCACTCATAACCCACACCTTTCTCTCAATGCCTTAGAAGGGGTAGTAGGACTTAATACCTTAAGAGTCACTGGCAGGGTAGAAAAACAACCCTTGTTTATTTTGGTAGATACAAGCAGCACCAATAACTTCATTAGTAACCAAGTTGCAGAAAGGTTACATTGCAGACTCACCAACATTAAGGCCTTAATTGTAAAAGTTGCTGACGGGGGACTCATGACTTGTTCTTTTGTGTGCTAAAATTTTCAATGGTTCATGCAGGGGGTTTCCTTCGAGACTGATGTGTACACATTGGACCTCCAAAATTGCGATATGATTTTAGGCATCCAATGGCTAGCTAAACTGAAAACCATTGTTTGCAATTATGAGGAGATATGGATGGCATTTCTATGGCAGGGCCAAGAAGTTTGTATCAAAGGGGACAAACTGGTAACAGTGGAGACTATTCGAGTAGAACAACTCAATGGTCTGTTATGTAACACCAGATTAATAGCCGAAATTAGTCTATGAAGCCTACACAGTATTGATGACACATGCCATGCAGAACAACCCATGTCCACCAAGTTATAACCATATGCTCTACAGAATACTGGTTTGGCAGCCTTGCAGGCAAACTACCATGAGATTTTTGAAGAACCTAAGCACCTGCTACCTTCTCACAACTATGATCACCATATACCTTTGAATGAAGGTACTGATCCAGTTAACCTCAGACCCTACAGGCATTCAAGTTTACTAAAAGATGTGGTGAAGAAGATGATTCAAGAAATGCTGGACTCAGGAACTATTCAGCATAGTCATAGCCCTTTTGTTTCCCCCACAGTTCTGGTCAAGAAAAAAGATGGGTCCTGGCGGCTATGCATTGACTACAGGGCACTGAACAAACTCACAGCGAAGGATAAGTTTCCTATTCCTCTAATCGACGAGCTCTTGAAAGAATTGGTTGGCACCACTATCTTTTTTAAGATAGACCTCCGATTGGGTTACCACCAAATCAGGATATCTCCTGAGGATGTCTACAAAACAGCATTCAAGTCAGATAACGGGCACTATGAGTTCATGTTCATGCCTTTTGGGTTGACTAATGCCCCGACAACATTCCAAAGTCTGATGAACGAGATCTTTCGGAGTTACTTACGAAGGTTTATCCTGGTATTCTTTGATGACATCCTCATCTACAACAACACCCTGGTAGACCATTTAGGCCATTTGGAGACTGTGTTTAAGCTTTTGAAAATCAATGAACTGTATGCCAAGGCTAGTAAATGTGTTTTTTGCAGCAACCAGGTTGAGTATCTTGGCCACGTTATTTCATCAGCAGGTGTGGCAACTGACCCTTAGAAAATCAAGGCCATCATCGACTAGCATGTTCCCAGCAACATCAAGTAACTTAGAGGGTTTCTAGGGCTCATAGGGTATTACAGGCGATTCGTCAAGGGCTATGGTACCATATACAAACCATTGACACAACTACTGCAAAAGAATGCCTATAAATGGAATGAACCAGCCACCACAACCTTCCTTCAGCTTAAACATATCATGATTAACCCACCAGTGTTGGCATTACCAGATTTGCATAAACATTTTGTGGTTGAGACAGATGCCAGCAGCAAAGGCATGGGGGTAGTTTTGATGCAGGAAAGCCATCCAATTGCATTTATTAGTAAACCATTTGGATCAAAACAACAAACTCTCTCCACTTATAAAAGAGAACTATTGGCTATTCTATTGGTTGTCATGAAATGGCGTCACTATTTATGGGGTAAGCGTTTCACCATCCGCACTGGCCACATTAGCTTAAAATATTTATTGGAATAGAAGGTGACCTGTCCCTCCCTGCATGTGTGGTTGGCCAGACTTCTCGGCTTTGACTATGAGATTGAATTCAAGAAGGGGAAGGATAATATTGCAGTAGATGCACTTTCCAGGGTAACTTGTGCTGAACTGAGCACCTTGATAGTTTCTACCATTACCATCTCTATTATGGACGAAATAAAGACGGCATGGGACAGTGATCAAGCTGTCCAAACCATCATTCAGGAGCTCATTAAAGATCCCAATTCTCATCCCCACTACTCGTGGGTTAATCACTTATTATGCAGAAAGGGAAAGATAGTAGTCAGCCGCAATATACTTCTGCAAACTCGACTCATTGCCTTATACCATAGCTCAGCGGTGGGAGGCCATTCTGGAGCAACTGTTACAGCCAAGATGGTGGCTAATGGGTACTATTGGCGGGGACAACAGAAGCATGTTAGACAATATGTTAGGGACTGTCCCGTTTGTTAGTTAAATAAAACAGAAAACATTCGCACACCAGGGTTGCTGCAACCACTGCCCATACCACATGCCCCTTTCATTGATATTAGCATGGATTTCATAAAAAGACTGCCTAAGTCTGAAGGCAAGGAGGTCATCTTCGTAGTGGTGGATATATTCAGTAAATATGCCCATTCATGGCCATTCCTCATCCCTATACTGTAAGTATCATGGCTAGAGTTTTCCTTGATAACATTTACAAACTACATGGACTGCCAGCCACTATTGTCAGCGACAAAGATGCTGTTTTTCTAAGCCTCTTCTGGAAGGAGCTATTCGCCAAACAAGGAGTCAAACTGTGCTACTCCACCGCCTATCACCCCCAATCAGATGGGCAAATCGAGGTGGCCAACAAGTGTTTAGAAAACTACTTACGCTGCATGACAAAGACCTCGCCAGCACAATGAATCAAATGGCTGCCATTAGCCAAATGCTAGTACAACACTAGCTACCATACAGCTACCAAATCTACTCCTTACGAGATCCTTTATAGCTACCCACCTCCGCTACATATTCTATACATTGCCAAAGACTCACCAGTCGAAGCAGTAGATGCCTTTTTGTCAAAAAGGGAACGCATGCTAGTGACTATCAAGAAAAATTTACAGGGTGCTCAGAATAGGATGGTCCAGTTAGCCAACAAGCATCGGAGTGAGAGATCATTTGTAATAGGTGATATAGTGTACGTAAAACTCTAACCTTATAGACAAAAGACTCTGGCTCACGAACAGTCCCAAAAACTGGCTTCCAAATACTACGACCCCTATCAGGTTTTAACAAAAATCGATACAGTGGCCTATAAGTTACAACTACCCGACTCAGCAATCATACATTCCGTATTCCATGTGTCTCTCCTAAAGAAGAAGGTGGGAAATCGAGAGGTCCTCTCCACACTGCCTTCCTTGCCAGTTGAATCCTCTCTCCAACCTCAAGCTATCTTGGAGCGACGAATGATCAAGCGAAACCACCAAGCAGCCACTCAAATGCTCGTCCACTGGGCGGGTCTCAAACCTGCTGAAGCCACATAGGAATTTGCTAATGATTTGGTTCACCGATTCCCTCAGTTTGACCTTGAGACAAGGTCCATTTAAAGGAAAGGCAATTGTTACAAGTAAAGATGGGATAAATAATCTAAGGGAAGGGAATTTAAATTACCATTAAGTGAAACAGTGCGTTTTGAACATTTCAGTTATAGTCAATGTTATGTATTCTGATAATTCAATTGTAAAAGCCACGTGCTCAAGAGCACAGGCTCTAGAATCTTAAGAGGAAAAAACTGTTATATGTAGTACGTTTTTGTTGCTAGCAAAGGCATGAAATGAGAATAATATAACAAATTCCTTAATCTTCGGAACACACTCTCTATCTCTCTCTCACTCTTTCCTCTACATTCTTTACCAACAATCTATGTAATTCCCTTCCCTTACCTGCCATTGCTATCATCTTCTTATTGTTCATTAACTCTGACAGTGATATTACTGACAAGTGTTCATAATCCAAAAAGTTGCTCCATAGATATTGGAAAAGAAGAAGGCAATTGATGAATTGATAAAAGAAGCTTCTTCTTAGAAGAACCATCTTGTTTCTTTCGAGCCCTTTTGTCTTTACAATAGAATAATCCTTGAATCTTTACTTGGTTTCTTGCTCAAAATTGGCTTTTATTGTTAATTTAAAGCTTTTTATGAGTACATTTTTCTTGGATGATTCAATTGGCTGAATTACTGTAGTTACTTAATATCAGATTTAAGCTAGTTGGTTCCTTTTGTTTTATGGGTGTGCTATTTTGTGTGCACATTCTATGTTCTTAAAATCTGAATCTCTGTCATGATTTGATTACCAGATCTGTCAGTGTTTTTGGAATCTGAAAGTGGGGGCAACTCCTCTTCTGTAAAACAGCACATTCAAGACCTTCTCCAAATAAACATGAGTTACGAATCTTATTGTTTCTGTTAATCTGGGTTTCTGCGACCTCAACATTTACAGATGGTCTATAAATATGTCAATTGGAGATTCTATGTTGGTAACATTATGGCATTTAACTTTTTTAAAATTTAATATGGAGGGGCTGTTTGGTTCCAAGTGGTCTACAGAATAAAAGATGACATGTAGGAACATGATGGCTTTAGAAGCATGTTATACTTTTTTTCATAAGGCTCCAAATTCCAGTGTTGATAAAATGTCAATAAAGTTAGATAAGAGCCCCTTGGTTGGATTTGTAAACTATCGCTTTACTCTTGAGGAAGAGATACATGTTCTTTATGTGTATGAATACAGCTCGAGTCTCATGTCCAAGGGAAAGGACTATGGAAATTATTTATGCAATAAGTTGAGCTTGTTGCTCACAAGGTGCTGATGCTCTTTCTTGTCAACCCTTTAATGGTTGTGAATAACTAATTAGATATACAAATACACACATGTTTCTAGGTTTTCTTATTAAACAGGATACAATTATATAACCCATCTTTCTCTTCCTCTCTGTAAATCTCAACTCTCTTCACTTTATACTTCAGAATTAACTATTTTAGGTTCATGTTGTGCTTCATCATATTTGATATTTAATTTAGTCTTTTCATCCTCTCTAGAATCACATTAGCACTGTAGTCCTAACAGTTAAAAAAGCTAATGTTGTAGCTATAAATTTCTACAGAAGTAAGTTGAGGTATGTCTTTTACTCGACAATACTGCTATCTTAGTGATCTCTTAAATTTGTGACATTTAGCTCTGAGATTCTTGGTTGAGTGGCACTCATTTACTAGATAAAATGCAATAGTAATGAGTATTATTAGATGCTGATAGCAATTAGCAACCAGAAGAAACCTCCTTCCTTCCCAGGCTGCTAACCATTTCCCCACCAATCCATAATATTTCTTTACCATTTTTGCCTGAAAAAAGTTTTTAAATTTGTTTTTTAATCCATCAATCACTTTCATTTCGTTGCAGATATACTATATCAAGCATTACACCATTGAGAGTTGATCCCTTGGTATGTTATTATTGACTATATTATGTACAGTATGTACATGTTATATCCAATCCTCACCCCTCCCCCTTCTGTTTTAAGAAGCTTTATCCCTTCACAGATGGGACTTGAGAAAAGTTATGCGATTCTCTACAAAGCGTTTGACCATGAAGCCGAAGCTATTTTGGAGGTACGAACTATCACATTCTTTTCTGTGAATAATAACCCACTAACCCCAAACTCTGTGCCATTGTGCTCGTGTGAGAATTCATGATAAAAAAGGAAGCTTTCTTCCAGGTATTGTCATGGATACTTCTTGCAAGTTGCATATTTTGATATGTTTATATTTTTACATGACAACTATTTGTAAATAAACATAGAGTTGATTGAAAATTTCAGTTATATATTCCTAGTATTGTGCAGTTAAATGTTAGTGTTAAAGAGTAAAAAATTACATTGCAATTAAGGTATTGTTTCTAGGATCTAGTTTTCAACAAATCAACCAATGCATTTTCATAGGTTATGAGGTTTCATTGCTGCCAATAGTGTTTCTCTGTTCATTCTGGAAATATTTTTCTATTGACTTCCACTTATGGATTGCAAATTTTTTTAATATCTTCCTGGTATTGCTTTTCCATCTACTAAATACCATGTCTGGAAAGTTTCTTGCATTACCTTGTAATGAGATGACTTACATAAATAAATACTCTAAAGATGAGGATGAGCACATGAATTTTGTCATAGGGTAGAAGTTGTTTTACTTCCTGTGGGCTTCTTGCTTATTTTCTTAGGTGACTCTGAGAACAGCATAGTATGGCATGTGCTATGTATTTTAGTTCCATCATGTTCTTTTTCTGAAAATTGTGTTCATAAATATTTTGAAATTTGTTGTGATTTGGTGGTGTTTACAGCTTCCCTTTGATTTTTTGTGTAAAAGAGCATGTAATGACCAAGAGTTATACTAGCAAGCCAATTCATTTATGAAGTCTTGACATGGAATTTTTATTTATTTTATGTGCTTTTCATTTTGATTTCCTCAAGATGGACATGAACATTTGATTAATGAAACACTACATCTACATTTTTCAGTAGTGGAACTTTCATCGGTAAATATGATGGAATATGTTGTTGATTGGATGCAAAAGTCTCCATCATTTTGTATTCTTTTGGTGTAGTTTAACAGGGGGTATATTTAAGCTTTTGAGTTCACTCACACAAATTCTTTTAACATATATTGTAATTGAAGAATCTTTTCACTCTCCATTATAAAGAAAATTTATATTGATTTTCCTATGCAGGGAAGTGGATGAGTAGGATAGAGATGGCTATTCAACATATTTTTGATGTATTTTCTGAATCAAATCTTTTTTCTGTATGTTCTTTCTCTTTTCCTATTCTTAAATACAAAATAGAATAAACTAATGATATAGAATCATTATAATTGATTCTATACATGAACCATCTGATGTACTATGGTAGTTGTTTGTACATTGCGAAACTGCATCATGTTTTAATGTTTCACTAAATTCTGTTAAAAACTATGTGTGATGCAATGTGGTGTTTATACGATTGAAGTTAAATCTAGGATTGGAATTTGAGTATTGACAGATACTGTTGGCTTCTAAATGAAGTACAGTGTAGGGTCGTAGCTTTAAAGAGTGCTGGGGTAATAAGTGGAATGTGGATAATTATGTGAAAAGCGGTAGCTAATAAGTCATTGAGCTTTTCTCTATCTTTTGTTGTTTCTTGGTAGTATTTTTTTTTCTTGGGGAAGGGAGGGGGGCTTGCTTTGATTCATGGAGAAGACTGGGTTATCTTACATTTCTTTAATTCAGCAAGAACTCACTTGAATGAGAGAAATTCATGCATAATGAAAACTTTGTTTTTCTAGGAACTACACACTTGCCAAATTTAACTAATAGTTCACTAAAATACAAAAAAGAAAAAAGAAGAAAAGAAAATTAGGGAATGTTATGTGAAATCTGTTAATGTTACAAAATCATTTCCTTTGCAGGATTTTTCATATGCAAACTAGATGGAAGCAAAGGTTTTTTATATAGGAATTTGGGATCCAAGCGGGTGTCAAAATTTCACTCTAATGAAAAGTTTCTTTGATTTAGATCCAGAACAATGAAAGGCTATAAATCAACTTGAGCCGGTCTAGGAACGATAGATTCTTATAGAAGTTTGGTAGGAAAGACTTGTGCAGTGTTAAATGATTCTATGTTGTTCATGCTATTGTAAAGATGTTATGCAGAGAAGATTAATTCTGGTAATATTGAAGGGAAATTATGATAAAGGAAGTATTGTCTAGATAGGTTGCTCAGAAAATGGTATCTTATTTATTAAAAAAAAGGCTAATAATCTTGTAGCATATGTCAGAGAGGGATTGTTTTGTTTGTATTTGGATTGAGTGTACAAGTTGATAGGACCTATAATAGGGTATACCTTGATTGTTGAGACTTTACTTGAATTGAGTTTTTGCTGGCATTTTGAGTTTTCGCGCGTTGGTGTCATTTGAATTGTAAGCAGTGCTCTGAAAACTAATTATGTATGTATGAAGGTAGAAAGTTATTCTTTGTTTAATTGCTATTTTGGGTGCTAATTTTCTAAAGGTTATTGTGATTGGATTTTCCTTCACTTGGATATGTTACAACGACATTTTGTTTAATGGCTCAGAGTTGAAAATTGGTGTTGCAATATGTTGTAAGGTCCTTGTAGGTTCCTGCTATTGTACTCTAGTCTTAGCTTTTTTGTTTTGTTTTGGGAATTGCATTCAGTTTTATATTTGTCCTGTTTCTTTTCTGTCTTGTTTTTTCAAGACTATTTGCTGTCTTATGTCGAGCATTGGTTTAAATACAAAGATCAAGATTG
>Ga0325404_1006979_pt1 | contig 11809 bp, 5 predicted proteins | sample PopdelMetagenome_18_FD_205664 | JGI IMG/M metagenome (GOLD analysis project Ga0325404, IMG submission 205664) | Populus deltoides microbial communities from Bellville, Georgia, United States - Xylem-Control-R1 | ecosystem: Host-associated > Plants > Phyllosphere > Stem > Wood/Secondary xylem... | reverse complement strand
TTTAATCTAGCACAGCAGATTAAAACCACAAATCCAAAAAACAAACTTTCCATGTTAAGAATGCACATCATCTAACCAACAAAAATGGGATTCTCTTAAAAAAGCACATTTACACAAAAAAAGAAACAGAAAAAAGAAATATTACCTTACCACCATGCTTCTTAAACTCAGAAATGTCAGCGAAATACCCTCTATTCAATTCATCTGCACTGCCCTAAATCACATGTAAGCCCTTAATTACTTGCATAAGGAGTAATTTAAAAAAAAAAGTCAAAACATGGAGTTCTAGTACTGCAACTCACAGTCTGGCACGCTCTTTTTCAATAGCTGCTTTGTTTCCAATCTGAAAAAATAAAGGGTAATGAAAGATAGGTAATGTTTGAAATCAAGAAATCAAGAACAGGCGTAGTAGCATACATGCCTTGTAAATGTCAAGAAATCGAATTTGCGTTCGAAAAAAATGTTGACAAGAAACTGAAGAATCAAATACGGCTTGTGTTTGTTGTTGAGATGATAGAAAAGATGAAGTTCTAGTCCACTTATTTGTATGCTTTATCAATCGATTAAGCCTCAACATCTCCTCTTTCTTTCGTTATCTTGATGCTGCTTTTCTCTGTTTCCTTTCTCTGTAAATGACCGGAAGAAGTCCAATTGCTTGTTTTTGTCGAAGTTGGGTGGTACCCACCTTGAGTTACCCTAGGCCCAATGCCTGACATCTTTTTTGATAAAAAAAAAAAAAATGCTAAATATTAATTAAAAAAATTTGGATTACGAGTCATTGGATATGATCAGGTAATTGGGGTTCCCCTAACGGATTCCACCTTAAATCTGAAATCATGGTTACCGCCAGTTTTACAGTACTGCAAATATATTTTTTAAAATATTTTTTATTTAGAAAATATATTAAAATAATATTTTATTTTATTTTTTAAAATTAGTATATCAAAATAATTCAAAAACACAAAAAAAATTAAAAATATTTAAAAATGTGATTGGATTACAATGTTAAATGAGGCTTTATTAGATTAATTCTAAGACCTCAATTGTTGATTGACAAAATTAATTTGAAGTCATTTCAAAATGATGTTATTTAAAAAAAAAAATTAAAATCATGTTATTTAGATATAAATCTAAAAAACTAGAATGAACATTTTTGAAAAACAAATTTTTAGAGTTGATTTAATCGAGTCGTGGATTAACTTGTTGAGTCGCTTAATTTTATTTAGATCACTTATTTACCTGATTTGAAAGCAATGACCTGAGCCAAGCTTAAAAGCGGCAAGTCATCGATATCTAGTGATCTAGGTTGAGTTTAATAACTTTGCTTTTGAGTGACCATGAGTCAAGTGAGAGAAGGTTTTTGATCTACTCATATATAACCTTATCCACTCATAATCACAAAAAAAAAAAAATGCTCTTTTATTCATTGTGCGCATATATTCACATTTGATTGTGGATTCATATAATAAAATAATCATTTTTGACAAAATTAACTTGAATTCATTTCAAAATGATGTTGTTTACAGATTTAAAAAAAAATTAAATTAAAACGACGTTATTTAGATATAAATCTAAAAAACTAGAATGAATGTTTTTGGAAAACAAATCTTTAGAGTTGATTTATTCGAGTCGTGAATTAACCTATTGAGTCGTTTAGTTTTAATTAGATCACTTCTTAACCTGATTTGAAAGCAATGACTTGAGCCAAGCTTACGAGCGGCAAGTCACCGATACCCAGTGACCTAGGTTGAGTTTAATAACTTCGCTTAGGGGTGACCATGAGTCAAGTGAGAGAAGGTTTTTGATGTACTCATATATAACCTTATCCACTCATAATCACAAAAAAAAAGAGGCTTTTTTATTCATTGGGCATATACATTCACATTTGATTGTGGACTCACATAATAAAATAATTATTTTGCCCTTGCCAACAAAAAAACTTATAACATTGTATGATGAGTAAAATGGTTTTTTCAACGAGATTAATTGTCAACACAAATTTCACGGGGGCATATAAGTCTTTTCACTTTTAAGACACGCAATAAAATTACTAAAATGGGTTTAAAGGCTAAATTAATTGAATTTGAGGGTGATGGGTTTTTCTGAAATTTTTGTTTTCCTAGTGTTCGTTAAGTTTTTTTTAGTGTTTGTCTACTATTTGTTTCAACCAAATTAGTTTGTCTCTATTTATATTTGGGTTATTTATGAGACAAATAAGTTTTTTCATTAATTTTTGCTTCAATTTTATTCCAAGTCTTAGGTTCATTTATAATTCATATAAACTCATTTTGCTACTCGTGAAATTGTAATCGTAGTTTTGTTTTACTTGTTTTCAATATATTTATTAATTCTAGATATAATTGGATTGCATTTCTAAAGCCATTGATTTTGATTTGTTTATTTTAGTTCTGAAAAAACCAAAAGAAACAAGTTGAGGGGTAAAGTAGTGAGCATATTAGAGTGGAAAGCCTTGATGCTTGAAATATGAGGGTTATAGGGATATATTCAATGCTACTAATCAATTTTTCTAGATTCAAAGATGTCTAGAAATAACAACTCTATGACACTGAAAGCAAATAACACCTTTCAAATACAAGCTTTCATCAAACAACTTGAGCAACTGACTAGGGTGATAAAAAAATCTGAAAGATGATATGGCTTCAATGCAGCAACATATTAGTGGGGTTGATCAGAGAAGATTTAATATGAGTAAGGAAGAGAAACAGAGATTACAAGTTTCAAATATTTAATATCATAATGCTTTTGTGTAGTTAGATAAAGAGCGCGAGGTTGGATGACTTGCAAAGATTTATAAAGAAACTAATGAAGAATGTGAAGATTTGAGAGCTTTAGTTCATTGCCAAAATGATGAAAAATAAAAGAGAGTAGCAATGGTTATCATTCAAAAATATATACGCAAGTGAATGGCAAGACGTGATTATTTGAAATTATTATCAGCTACTATTTTCATATAATATTGTTGGAGGCAAGTGCATGCAAAAAAAAAAACTCCAAAGACTTTAACAAGAGGCTAAAGAATTCTCCATTAAACCTGTGGGTGTTTTGATAACGAATCATCTTAAAGAGAAACAGAATGATACAATCCAAGTAAGGCCAGATTCAAATTTTGACATAAAATTTTTTATCGTCTAATTTTACATTATTGAGCATAACTTTAAATAAAACAGTTGGATCGAGCTAAAACTTTACCAAAAAATTCTAGAGGTATTTTTCTATATTGGAGTAAAAAATCAGGTGAATTACAGTTCGGGAAGAACTTGTGATGTAAGTTAGAACAAGTTGTATGAATTTTGTTATTTACTTTCTTTTGACTTGTGGACTTTCTAATTGATAAGGATCCTTTTTCTACAAGGAAGTGACAGCTTGTTTTGAAAATTTTCTAATTTTATAAGGATCTTTAAAGGGATACAATATAATTTCTAAGTGTGGTGATTGTCATAACCAATTTCAAGGTTATTCCCCAAAAATACATATTTTATTTCCAAAATAAAACAAAACAAAAATAAAATAAAAGCTGCCAATATAGACAAAGCATGTAGAGGAGGATTTCAAAAATACATAAAAATTAAATTGTAATTTTGGATGAAATTTGAGGCCTAATTATACCCCATTATACCCAAGATTGAAGAAACAATGAAAATTCAAGGTCAAATTAAATTATTATTAGACAAATCTTCATAAAAATTAAGTCTACGAACATAATTAAATTTTTTATAGGCCAATTTGATTTAATCATGGGCAAAATTAGAAGTTTAATCATGTTTAAAAATTAATTTGGGTCCAATTAAATAATTTAATTAGGTGAAAGGACTTAATTATATTTTAAAAAGGGTTAAATTAATTTTATTAGGAGCTTAATTGATGAAAAATTAAGTTTAAGAGCCCAATTTGAGCTTAATTGAGAACATTGAAATTTTAAGAGACTAAATTTAATTTTTACCAAGTCAATTGATTGAAATCAAGGGTAAAATCACGAGAAAATTAAAGTTTTGGGGTCAAATTCAAAAATTTTATAGCCAAGGACTATTTTGCAAGAGGTGTTGAATTATGCGGACCCAATTGATTGAAATTTAAGGTGAAATTGAAAGCTTAATGGTCAATTAAAGGTCAAATTACATAAATTCAAGACCAATGATCAAATTGAAAAAGACACTGAAATTAGGAGCTGATTTTGAAATTCGACCAGGATAAAATTGCATTAAATCAACAGTTTAGAATCAATGAGGGATGTAATTAAACTAAATCAAAAGCTGAATGACCAAATTGAACTTTAGCCAAAATCCCTATAATATTTTATTTAGGGATTATATAAGAATGTACAAAATATGATTATATTATTAATGCATGTCATGGTAAATTATATAAGAATATACCCTAACTTACATAATAATATTATATTTATGAATTCCATACACATTTCCAAACATAATAGAAAATGACATTAAAGAAAAAGAGGGAATTAGATAGATTTTTTAGTTCGGTTTACAAAATTATTTACATGTATAATAAAATTTTAAATTCTAAAGTCCGACTACAACCTAACTACTAGGTCTGCTAATAGGAGAAGGTCATGCAACAAAAATTTATTAAGCATAAGTTTGTATTATAATATATTTTTTCTTTTAAACAAATATGATAATAAGAATACTCATCTTTTTTATCCAACCCTATAAAAGATTTCATGAATATTAGTCATAATTTCATAATAATACCACATCAAGATATTTGTACTCAACATGAGTAAGGTCTTACTCTCAATCGCAAGGCAATTAGTATACTTCAATTTACATAGTTATTAAATATTTCATAATGACTTATCATTGATCTTTGATTTATCAAAAACAACTCAGTTTACTATAATTCTCAAATAACTGTGCAATAACATAACATTGGCCTACATGTTCATAAAAACAACCAAAACACACTTAATTTTTGAGTAATTTCAGAGACTCTATATTGGTTTTGTCTCAACGAACGCAACCTAATCATATTGATTTTCAAACAACTTTAGAAATGATCACAACATTGGCTTTTAGATTTGCAAAAGCAACCCCATCACATTGGTTTCCAAACAACAATGAAAATGATCATAACATTGGCTTTCACATTTGCGAAAACAATCCAATCACATTTATTTATTTCATACAACTATTTGCAATTCATCCGATTTCATTTCATACATAGCATTTGTAATTACAACCGAAAACTTAATTTGACATCACAAATTATAAGTAGGACTTTATTTATGTGCTCTTCTGGTCGAGTAAGCACCACTGATAGAAGATCTTGTCCCCGGTGTTCCCCTTGAACCATATAAATACTTTTCGTTAACATGTTATTTATAATCCACATACTCATTCTATGTACAAGAAATATTTTTTTTTTATTTCATACTTAATCTCACTATGTTTAACAATTCATAACAATGCACCAGAACATTGTTTAGTGTTTTACTCATCACTAGAGTTGTAGAACACAATTTTAAAACAAGGTTTATTTTCTAAGTAAACTAAGACATAAATACACAACTTTATTGAAGAGGGTTAAACCCAGTTCTGCAGTTTACACACTTAAATTCATTGAAATATAGTGACATATGAATTTGTCCTGCAACATACAATCTGATATTTCTCCAGTGTTTTTTCCATATTTGGAGTTTTATAACTCCAAATGGTATAAGGTTTGTTTCCCACAGAAGCTAACATCACTTACCATATTTTCCATGAAGAAATCTACCTCAAATAAATTTGATCATTTTTAATCTCAAGTTCCAGTTTAAGGTTTGATGTAAATTTTGTCCAATAGTTTCCAGCCTCACCTATCTTCAGGTTTTTATCAATATCTAGAGTTTTATAACTCTCATTTAGGAAAATTTGGTCCCATTAAAATTTAGCACCCTTATCTACGACTTTTATGAAGGATAACATCCCAAATTCTATCCATAACTAGTCTAATTTATGGCCACAATTTAGCTAGTAACACTATCCAGATTCCCAGTTTATAGGTCTAATACACAACCAATTATTTTCATGCATTTCTTTCACTCTTTTTATCACAATTTCATACAAAACATGTCATTTATACAACAATAATCATTCATAAAATTTTAAACACTCATAATTTAATTTCACAAGAGCATGTACCATATGAATTTATTTAGATGTTTAGATTCCAGCATATAACATTTCTTGCATGATCATAAACACCTTTTTCTTTTAACATGCATACACAAAATCAAAATTGAAAAGGTTTCCCCTTTTATTTTCTTGTTTGGCTTAAGGTTTCAAGGCCTTGATACTCATCTTTTACTTTAATTTTTTTTCTTTTTAAACACCATCATATCTCCTTCACTCCCATTTCACAATCTATCCTTAATTTTCATTTACCCCAAAAATCCCCTCAAGAACCCTAATTTAAGAACTTAAATCTTTGTATAAAACTTACCCAAAAGTGTTAGAAATTGATCTAGCAAGGTGTTAAGTTTGTTCTTAACTGTGTTTTCACTTCCCAAAGCTCCTTCTCCCTTAAATCTTTATTTTTCTTATGTTGCCGCCAGCTTCCACTCTCATTCTCCCTTCAATTTGTTTTTATTTTTATGTTAAATCTTCACTCAAACCCCCCTAACACTCTCAAAAATTGGTTTGCATGTGTTTCTTTCTATATGATCTTTAAGAGAAAAGTGATAAAGAGAAGAAAGTGGCTCCCCCCTCTTCTCTTTTGTTTTCTGCCGTTAGCCCCCTTTTCTTCCTAGAACTAACAAGTTTTATTCTTATTTTTTTATCCATCACGTTTTTATGTCTTTTTAATTTAGTACCTAATTCTTTATGTTTCTCATATTAGGCCATACTCTCATCTTCATACATTTAGTCCTTCTTTTTTTACTTATGACATTTTCTTCAAGTTAAGAATGCCTCATTGAGGGCCTTTTCTTCAATTACTTAAATTCATTCATTTATTTTCTAGGGGCTTGCAAAAATTTCTATGGGGTGAAGGGGACGAACCTTTGGAGAGTGGTCGCACATGTGAGAGGTATGTAACCTTCATAGGATGATAGGCATGAAAAACCTTAATTGAGCAAAGATCTTACCAAAGACTGAAAGGTCTATAGCCTTCTTATTAATGGAATGAGGGCTTAAGAGCCCTCTACTAAAGAGTGGTTAATGGTGTGTGAAAGGTATGTGACCTTCTTATGATGGTATAAGACATGAAAGCCCCTCACTAGAGAGTGGTGCCAGCCTAATACTGCATTGAAGAGATGAGATATCAAGATCAATCCCTAGTAAATTAGTGAGAGGCCTTTTGGTATCACTTGAAAAACATATCAGTCCAAGACTACACTAGAGAATTGGAGGGGTCTGAGATCAACCCTTAGCGAATTGGTGAGAGACCCTTTCACATCATCTAGAGAATATGCTAGTTCGAGAGTGTATTGTAGAATAGGGGATCCGAGATCAACCCCTGGTGAATTGGTGAGAGGCCTTTTGGCATCACTTGAAGAATGAGGGATCCAAGATCAACCCTTGGTGAATTTGTGAGAGGCCATTAGGCATTAGCAAGAGAATGTGCCATTATAATAGGGAGATCTCATACCCACCCTTTGGAGATTATAAAGCTATCACTCTAGGGAGACCAAGTTAATCCCCTTTAAGGAGAGTGGTGTTATTGCACTAGAGAGATCAAGTCAATCCATTCATTGAAAGGTGTTTGAAAGCCCCCACTAGATATTTGTAGTAAGGAAATGTATCACAAAGATACATTATTTTTATTTAAAAAATAAAAGTTACATTTTTATTGAGGATTATATATTTTGAGGTGATTTGAGTAATAGGTATAAGAGAGGTTCTTAAGAGGAACTTGTCTTAAAGATAGTGCTAATGTGTTTACTTTGATTGCCCTAATAACTTTGAATGAGTGATCCTTATGATACACCAAATGACCATGGGTTGATCCCTCAAGGTTTTTTTTTGAGCTTTCATTACCACTAGAAGAATAATTTCACTTTAAAGGTCTTTCATGCTGGTTGTTCTTGTAAAAACAAGGAGGCCCATGTCATAGCAAACTAAACTCTTTCATCCGTATGTGATTTTTCATGATTTGCTTCACATTAAGCAAGGTTCTGTTTATTAAGGCATAAATCTAGAAAGCATGTTCTCTTACCCCTCTTATCAAGGCCTTTAAGACTACTAGCTCAAGCAATTATTTCACCTTGAGCATTTCCTCATTGAACCTCTTTAAATATGTCCATGTAGACTCACTCTCTTGTTGGGCATGCGTAAACCCATAGAAGGTTGTGGGGAGGATTTTGCACATTGAGTCATTGTCCTGGATGAACAACTCTAAGCTACCATATACATTTTATCCATGCTCCTTCGGGTCGGTTAGGCCATTATAGTTGTCCATACTTATTTTTATAGAAATATAGTCCTTAAAGAGTCAATTGTTCAATACTCATCTAAACAAGGAATAACACCTCCATTTATAGGGGATGTAGTCATTCACTTGAATATGCTCATGTACATACTTTCTCTTAGTTCTTTGTTTGTTAGGCTCTCAGGAGCCTAGAAAGTTTGGCATGGAACGATGATTACGGTAACTGTGTCCATCTCACGATAGCTAGAGGGAAGACGTTCGGAGTACCGCCTTTATACATAGGTATCGTCATGGCACGAGTGACCCATTGAGAGACTTTCATGATTGTCATTATATTTAATCTCTTTTGGGTAGTGTAATTGTCTACGAGGCGCCTAGTGCACATGGTGGCAATAACATTGTGTGTTGCTGAGGGTGTGAAGACTTGTTGGGGTGGTAAGGTCTTATTTTGCCCTTAGGTTGCTAGCACGGTCTGAGTGAAGAGTTGTACTTGACTGGTGAGTTATTGAAAGTCCAACTGGGTAGAAGTGTTCATGGTAACAAGGTAAATTTATCCTGCATTCTGACCTAAATATGTCTTAATTGTGTGTCATGGAATGACTTGGAAATTTTAAAAAACAAGTTTTAGAATTTGATAGCTTTTTTATTAGTTTTCCACAGACAACACCAATTGATGAGTCCTAAGATCCAAGATGCTTAGGAATAAGGTTGATGTGTAGGATAATTGATTAATCTCTTAGTTTAAACAATCTGATCCATTCTATCCAGTCAAGGTATTTGATGACTTAATATGGAAAGCCCAGGTAGTTAGAAGCTGGTAGCAAGTGATGCCTAGTAAGCCAAGATGACTAGTAGCTAGTACCTACAAAAAGTCTCATTTGATGGATGTAAGGACTCTTCGATGCTTAAGTTAGTAACTTTATAGAGAGAGAAAGTGCAATGATATTTTAGAGAGATAGACTCTGAAAATATATATGTTGAAAGTGTTAAGAATGGAGAGATTGTGAACCTTGAATGTGAAAGATTGATTCATGCTATATTTATAACCCATGAGTTTTGTTATTTTTTTAGAGAGGGGGGGCTGAAGTGTAATCTCATCTTTGTGATATTTTGAGTTGTATTCTACTCAAAACAATACGTTTTGAACCAATATAAAATACTAAGAGATTCACATGGGGTTATAGAAGGAAAAATAAAGCATTCCAAGTAAGATTAAGCATGTCATTCCCAGCACACCAATTAGTGGGTGTGTGCCCAGATGGTGGGCCCGAGCTTCCTTGTCCAAGCCCATGTACCTTGGTAAAAGTTAGGTTTGAGCGTGATATCCCGAGCCTATATGAATGTTTTTGGATCTTTTAAGGATTTTTGGGATTCTTAGAGGTTTTTTTAGGCTCATTAAATTTGGATTCATCACCCATAACACCCAACGCATGTTCCCCCATCCAACCACAAAAAAAAAAAAAACTCATATTAAAAAAACATAAATTTAAGAAAGAAAAAAAAGATGTAAGAACAAAAAAGACCTTTTAGGCTCTCTTATAGTATTTGTAGAATTCACTCACCTTCTTTTTATGCTTGTGCTTGATCTATAGCTCTTACTGTGCAGCTTTATGTAATCCTTTAATGGCTAAATAAAAGAAATCAATACATCAAACAGATAAATGAATTATATCAACTTTTTAAAATTTAACCATAGTAAATAGACTGTTCATTGGTTGTTGCATTCCATTCTTGAAAATAAATTAAATAGATAATGAATTATTATCTTAAGGTGGCCCTTAAGTCAAACTACATTTATTAAATTTTATTAATAGCAAAATAAAGTACATGCAAACATTTTTTTCATTTTATTTTTGGAGTTTACCCGCTGATTTTGTAGGGATCTTTAAGCCTATTAGAGAATATGATGTTGCTCTACCAAACCTTTTGAAAATCAACTTCATATCCCAAATAGTAGCTTCCAAAAAGAGCATCGGGACCAAAATATATTCTACTTAGAGTATCACTTTTGGAAGAAGCTCCATCAAATAATTGACACCCAATAAACATTCTTAATTTATCAGAAATATATATAAAAAATAGATAAATTATACTAACTTCATAAATATAATTAAAATAATAATAATTGTTATTAAAAACAAAAAAATAATATAGTAGGGATATTAATTAAAAAAAATATTTATTTTTTAAAAAAAGATATTAAATGAAAAAAATTTAAATAAAAAGCATAAACTCGCAAACCTGGACCTACTATTATTTTTTAATTTTTTGAAGGGCTGCCCCTATTTTTTGGGGAAAAAATAGGCAGACAACACGCCGCTCATTGTGGTAGACGATGTGTCGTCTACCAACACAGATTCCAGCCACTACTGTGGTGGTTGGAAAATCAGGCCTACAAGTTTTCTGCCCAAAAATCCCGTTTTCCAACCCATTCAACCACAAAGACACCCTTAGAACATCAAGAAACCAACCTCTCAACATATTAAACCAAAACAAAATCCAAACCAAGAAAAAATATTGCATCCTTGACCTAGATATGGTTTTTTAGGATACACTGAAGTTTAAAATAACCACCATAAGACTCCCCTCACTTCGTGGAATTCGTTAACACCAATTTTAAAATATTTAGTGGTTGGAATCGTTTTTTTTCTCTTTACCAGAACCTAACGACTCTTTTCTCTCTCTCTTCCCATGAAAAAAAAAGAACTGAACAATAAAAAAAAAAAATTTGGTATTAGTCACCTTATAGCAAAAACAGTTGGACTAAAACATACTTCATAAACTAATTTGAAAGTACAACCTATGTTACCTTTATTTTTTATTTCAGTTCTTTATCTTTTAATTTAATCCTCTCTTTAAAAAAAACATATAATTAGGTGCTAATTGTGGCTCAAATGGACTTAATTGTGCAAAGAAAAAGTTCAAGGATCAAATGGATTTTTTTTTAAATCACTGCTCCAATACATAATGATTTGTAAAAGAATGAACAATGATTTTATACACGATAAAAATGCCAAAAACTAAAACTAGCATCTTCACCGCCCCAATACTTAAATTGATCACATATTTTGGTTGAAAAGTGGGGCATGAAGTTGAAGTGGTCAAGAGTTTGGTTGTAATAAAATTTCTTAAATCTAAGCTGGAGGTGGATGCTATTTCATTGGATCTTTCTAAAAGCGTTTATGTCCATTTGAGAATGTGGTTGCGGTTGCTTTTTCAGGTTGTTTTTCACTTGAAAATACATCAAAATAATATTTTTTTTATATCATTTTTGATATCAACGGATCAAAATGATTTGAAAACACTAAAAAATATTAATTTAAAGTAAATAAAAAAAATAAAAAATTTCAAATTTTTTTAAAAGTGTTTTGAAAACGCAAAAATAAAAAGATTGGAATGCTTAACCGCTAAACTGACA
>Ga0325404_1006974_pt1 | contig 11814 bp, 11 predicted proteins | sample PopdelMetagenome_18_FD_205664 | JGI IMG/M metagenome (GOLD analysis project Ga0325404, IMG submission 205664) | Populus deltoides microbial communities from Bellville, Georgia, United States - Xylem-Control-R1 | ecosystem: Host-associated > Plants > Phyllosphere > Stem > Wood/Secondary xylem... | reverse complement strand
ATAATAATAATAATAATAATAATAATAATAATTTCTCCTAAATTTCACAAGGAATACATGTGTCCATTGCCCATGCCAAAAACCGCCCCTCCTGCAAAAAATTCACAGAATGCACATTCTCTCCCTGTTTTTATCAGTGTCCACGTGCTGTTCACTCATGTCACGTGACACAAAACTCCTCCTTTCATAAGTTATAACACTGAAACAGACCACTCTCATGGAAAATGTCACGCGCTTAAAGCCCAAGCTCTAACTAAACCCCCGCCTCTAAAACCCTGCAAGAGTCTCCTACCCTTCTCCCTCATCACTAAAACGATGACCCAAAACGACGGCGAACCGGCAGAAGAAGAATGCCCCCCAAAACCCCAAACTTTACAAACCCTTACCGCTACCCATTTATCCAGTTCAATCTCGAACCTCTCCGCCTCCTCTCGCTCTATTCCGTCGAACAAAGACTTCCATTTCTACTACAACTTCGACGAATTCAAGGTCCCGATTCAGGAAATCGCAGCGAAATCTCAGTCGCTACTCGAATCAATCGGGTCTTCCTCTTCAAATGATTTATTCAAAGAGAAATTACAGTTCCCTAGCGATGTTGACATCGACGAGGCTTATGATTGGTTGGTGAATGTGAACGACGAGATTTTTGAGCGTTTTGACACTTCAATTGATGAATTCAAGAGAGTCCGAGAGGAAACGGGTCGGGTTGTGGACGTGGATAATGAGGATGGGTTTCAATTGGTGCTTGGGAAGAAGAATAAGAGGTTAATGAAGGAATCGTTGAGTGATGACTCGGCGAGTTGTGCTGGTGTTGACTCAGGAGTGAAAGTGGCGGATAACAAGAAGGGGATTTTGGGAAATAAGGCGAAGGTCCCGTTTCATATACCTACGATAAGAAGGCCGCAAGAGGAGCATAATATTTTGGTTAATAATTCGAATAGGGGTTTTGAGCATGTTTGGTTGGAGAGAAGCGAAGATGGGTCGAGGGCTATTCATCCACTGGTTAGTGATTTACACATTTTTAGATTTCTAAATTGTGTTATAGGGTTTGATTCACATTGTTAATCTGCTTTTTCACGGTCATTATTATATTTGCAATGTTAGACTTCTGTAAAGCATGCATTCAGAATTGTGTATCTTTAAGGCTTTTCTCAAGTATTATTGACTAAAAATGTTACCAATTACAATATAATGTATGGCAGGGTTAACCCATGTGGTGGTGAGTAGTCAATTGGATAGTAATTGTAAGGAAGGGCTGAAGTGTTAAAAATTAATTTAGATAAATTCATATTTTTGAGCAGTCTGTTGATTGTATTTGGTAAAAATTGTGCAATGTGGCTAGCATCTGCATACATGCTTGAAGAAGTGAAAAATCCACTCCCTCTTTCAGAAAATTTTCTATTCTAATGGTTCTTCTTTTGCAAATGTTTTGGGAAGTTAATTTGATCTCTATGGTTGTTTCCTTATCAAGCACATTGAATGACTTCTGATCAGTTAGCATCTCTAAATATTTTGATTACTATATAAAATGTAATCTTTGTATCGTGTCTGTATTCAAAGAAGTTTTATTGATCTTTACCATCAAAAGCATCTCTTGCTGCAATCTTTACCAATGTTATCCAGATTGCTTTTTGGATCACACAATTCTACACCTTTGCATTCCAAAATTCACCCGACAATTTTACCCTCTAAAAAATTGTACTAGAATGAGAACAGTTGAAACACCAAACTCTTTAAAATCTCTGGCAGTGCATTAACTTATTCTCGTTATATTCTCAATTATTTGGTAATTGAGCTTTGGATATTTGACCAAATGGTTTGAAAAACTTCAACACTGAAGAAATGTCATGGGCTTGATTTGATTATGGACCAAATCAAGTGTTAATTTCATGGCCTTGATCAATAACTTATCTTATATATAATAACTGTGTTTTATTAACCAGCTGATTTTTCTACAAAAATCCTCTTTATATGTGACTTAATATTAAGGAATACTGGAATTCAGTAGTTTTAATATTCATAAAAATATAGATCAAAAGTGTGGACATAAAACTCAAAGACGGGATGGGTGAGGGAAGGATGGAGTTGCACATTTTAACTTATTCTAGTTATATTTATATTTTTAAAACATAATTTAAGTTGTATGTAAAATTTTTCGGTATTTATGATTTGATATTTTAGACACTCCATCAAGCCTTCTTAAGAAAGTAATTTGAACAACCTTGATCTTTACCTTAAGTAGCTCTGAACACCTTAAATATCTAGCTTTTATTTTTAGTTCTTTACAATTATTTGATGTTACTATTTCCTGTAAAATGATTCCCGAGCTGCAGACATAGTGAATGAAGTTAATTTTAATTGATTTACCTGAAACTCAGTCTAATCTGTTCAATATTTACCTCTACCCTTTCTCCACTTTCCTCTTTTTGCTTGGAAAGAGTTCCCAGTTATGTCCTCAGGATTCATTTGTTACTTTACTTTCTAGGTGCGGAACTGCCCCCCATGAGATCTGTTGGGTGCATTGCTTACAAATTGCCCTGGCTTGTCTAGTAACATGCATAAGAGCAGCATACCTTCTAATTTGCTTATTTGGCAATATTCTGTGCCAGAAGGTTTTAATGTCCTTGAAAGGTAATTTCAATGACTGGGAAACCTTTCCTTTGACAGGAGCTGGGTTCTTCTATTTCCCTCCCAGCCTGAGCAACCTTGATTGAGGGATGTGAAGCAATGCTGAATCACCCATAGGTTTTCATCACATCTAGAATTCATAGCTAAGACAGATGCTGACTGTTCTATTCATGAATGAGCTATTTGTTTGCCTTATCCATTTACATAATCAGGTGGCCTTCTGATTATGTGTGTGCTATGCATGGTTATGTATCAATTTGTAATGGATTCTATTTGTCCAACAGAATATATGTTCATGTTACATCATTGACCATGTTTTGGTACATCATAAGGGTTTGAAAGACTGTTGGTTGTATTTGTTTATATATTGATGCTGTCTGGAATTTGTTTACCAATGTGATGTGGTTTGGATCTAGCTATTCATTTGTTATTCTCATTCCACATCAGTAGCTTTTTGCTTACTTCATTCTTGTATTATTTGGTTATGATTTCTGAAGATAGAAGACTCTAATTAGCTTCTTGTTATTCCTCTCTCGTGTGTATAGGAAAAGCTGTCTGTTCTTGATTTTGTGGATAAAAGAATTGGGGATGTTGAGCCTGTGCCACCTTTTCCAACAGAGAGTACTCCATTTAAGCTTGTGGAAGAAGTCAAGGATTTGAAGGAGTTGGCAGCTAAATTGCGTGGTGTAAATGAATTTGCGGTAAAAACTGTGTATTTCAATTGTCATTATTAGTTATAACCTTTGAATAACTAAACTAGAAGTTGTATGAATACCATTTGGTTTCTTTCTTGAGTCCTTAAATGCACAACCTTGTGTTACAGTATTGCTGCTTTCCTCATGTGATTACTTTTTTTGTTATCATAAAATTTTGCAATCACTCTTGAAGGTCCAATTAATGGGCATATATGTTACTTTATAGGATTACTTGTAAACTAACTTCAGTCATAGATGATGGCTTCATTTAATTGTTTTGTATGTCCTTCATGCCAGTTCAATGTTGACGTTTGCTTCTTTGTTTGTTTACAAATTGTGGAGTATAACCTTTTTTGATCCAATGGCTAGGTTGATTTGGAGCACAATCAGTATCGATCTTTTCAAGGATTGACATGCTTGATGCAAATTTCAACTAGAACCGAGGATTTTATTGTTGATACATTAAAACTTCGAATACATGTTGGCCCATATCTTAGGGAAGTTTTCAAGGATCCTGCCAAGAGAAAGGTCTGGTATTGAATTTCTGCTTTCTCCCTCCCTCCCTCCCTCCCTCTCTTTTATGTCAGGTTTGGCATATTTGTGATAGAATTTAATTTAATTAGGTCATGCATGGAGCAGATCGAGACATTGTGTGGCTTCAACGTGACTTTGGCATATATATCTGCAATCTGTTTGACACTGGACAGGTCTTGTACTTTGACTTTATTGCTTCTCTTAACCACTTGATTTTATTTTTCTTGCTACTTAACAGTTCTTTATTTCAACATCATATACAATGACTCTGTAAACTCGTTTTTTCAATGGTTTATCCAGAAAATCTGGGATCATAGTGGGATCATAGCTAGTTGATGGTTTGGGTGTGCCAATCTGGTAGTATGTCGTGTGATCTTGTGCAATTTGATTTTTCTTATACAGTCACCACCTATTTTGTCATTAAATAAATTAGGCCAGCCATTTTTTGTATTATTTAAAATGTAGTTTCTTGTTGTCAATATATGCCTCTATGAATCAAGCAAGGCTAGAGGTCTTACTCTGGAAATTACAGATCAGAAGTCAATTTTCTGTGTCCCTTTAAAACAAAGTGTCAGACCCTTATTCTTGCACATCTTAGCTGATAGATTTACCAGAATTTAATTATTTTATTTTTCATGACCTCAATAATTTCTTCTTTTCTCCTTTCTCGTTGAATGTTCATTAGCATTTAGTGCTTCTTTTGATTAACACTTTTATTTCCATCCCTAGGCCTCGAGAGTGCTGAAGTTGGAAAGAAATAGTTTGGAGTACCTTCTACATCACTTTTGTGGGGTCACTGCCAAGAAAGAGTAGGTCCCCATGTAATCACTTGATCTGCCACTGCTTATGGTTTGATTCATATAACTTTGCACATACTTGTATGCCTAAATTTACCAGAGTACAACGAGTGTTTGTGTTTTTTTTCCTGGTTTGGTGTGTGTAGTTGTTTTTATAAAAATCCCAGTAGAGTTGACTTGTCTGTTCATGGTAGATACCAGAATGCAGAATGGAGACTACGCCCTCTTCCTGATGAGATGATCAGGTGAATTCATATTTTAGAAATTTTGTCTTTTGTTTTCCAAACATGCCACCCAGAGCATATACTGGAGTCTTGAGCAACTATTTCATGCAATCAGTGAACAAGTGTGTTGGTGAATTCAGATTAATTAGATGGATCATTTTTCCCATTTGGAGTCAATGATAGTTTTGGTTTTTGCTAGACTTGAAATATAATCAACTAGTTGGCATAGGTCGCTTTTCCAGCTATGCAATCAAGGATACTTTCCATGCCATGTTATGATACAAGAATGTGTGATATTGAAAGACTACTAAGTAGTATGTTGCATGCAAAACCTCACCACCCCTCATAATGCTAGTGTAGTGTGACAGCTTTCCCACATACAAAGATTTTCTTGTTTTTGCTGTTTTATTCACTCATGTCAAGTGTATATTTCAATCAAAATTGATCAATTTGTATGTCTGATTTTCTATTATACCAGCCAAAAGTGTTCATCTGTTGATCTGTGCTTTTGATACACAGATATCTGTTTCTGGAACAATGATGATTCTGTATTTGTTTATATATATATATATATTGTTTAAGAAATTCTATTTAGATAATTGTAAATGTCAATTTGTCAATAGGAGAATGAGAAAATTGAAAAGGAAATCAGGAGAAAAAAATGGGAGAAATTTTTAAAAAAGGAATAGAGGTGCAGAAAACATATTGGTTAAACTTTTCTATATATTAGAAAAAGAGGAAGAAAAAGACCAGTGGTGGTTGCCGGGACCACAAGTGAGTGGATATGGAAATGGAAGGAAATTTCACTCTTTGAAGAGTAAGATGTTTCAGGCGTTTAATAACACATTGTTGGTATTTTATGAGAAAGTTCCATATAGTGGTAAAGTTTCTTTTGTAATAATCTTCCAGTTGTGTAAGATTGTTCTTCATCATATACAATTTGTTTTCCGGAAACAGGATGAATTATGACTTGCATGGTGCTCTGAAGTCTTTCTAGTTTGCTCATATCTCTTAATGCTGTTTTATCATCATTGTACATCTCTATTATTGATGTTGGTTTAGGTAAATGTAGTCGATGTTTACTCTCTACAGTTATCTAATTGGCGACTTTTTTGGTGACAGATATGCCAGAGAAGATACCCACTATCTGCTGCATATATATGATTTGATGAGGGCATTGTTACTTACAAAGCACAGTGACCATGATAATGGCGATCCACCATTGGTAGAGGTATGGTTTTGATAAAAACAACAGGCATTTTCTAGATTGTTGAACCATATGAAAGAATGAGACGACAGAGACTGGGAGGATGGAATGTGACTATCATCTGTCCTTTCCTCAGTTTTGTGTGGGAGCTAGGTCTTCTATTTTGGTCGGCGTTATTCTTGCTTGGCGATATTTTTTGTATTTTTTTTATTCACACGTCTCTGGACAAGTGAAGACTCATACCAAAAATGGCAGATTGCTAGAATTTCTGTAAATTGAGCATTGGATTTGGCATCACTATTTTATGTGGTTACAAGTCCTTTAATGCTGCAACCTTTATTTCTTCCATGTTATCTTTGATGGAACTGGGAAGGCTTTCTTTCACCTGATTACTGGAGTCGATTATGATTTTAGAAATAGGTTATGGTCATTGTTGACTACAACATTACTATAACGAGTGAGTGATTGTTGATAACAGGTCTACAAACGCAGTTATGATGTATGCATGCAGTTGTATGAGAAGGAGCTTTTCACTGAAAATTCGTATCTCAATATGTATGGGTATGTTACAGACCATTTTACTTTAAGATTATATGTATCATCACATGAACTGTGTAATATTTTGTACAGCAATGCTATTTTTTTCCTTTTTTTTTCTTCTGTTAATTTGGCTGTTTCTGTGCCTTTTTTTCTTTGGTATTTACAATATCTTGAACATAATCCATCAACGCTTAATTTCTATACTTTATTTCTGAGGTGCTGTTATGTCTTGATTTAGGTTGCCTAATGCTGGTTTCAATGCTCAGCAGCTTGCCATTGTTGCAGTAAGTAGTTTCCTTTTTTCATTTACTTAATTTGTCAAATTGAGTGAACTAACACTGCAATAGATACATCTTTGTTGCTGAGTTATAATAGACTCCTGTTTGGTTTAAACTTGGATATTTTACCTACTTCATTTCTTTAATTTCCAGGGGCTTTACGAGTGGAGAGATGCCATTGCCCGTGCAGAAGATGAGAGCACGGGTTATATATTGCCAAACAAAACTCTTCTTGAAATTGGTTAGAATCTTCTCAAATTTGTCATAACTTCAACTTAGTCTGTTTGCATTCTTATGGTAAATGTTGACTCTTAAATCTTCTTTTGTTTGGAAATGGTGAAAGCCAAGGAGATGCCTGTTACGCCTAGCAAATTACGTCGACTGCTGAAATCAAAGCACTCATATATTGAACGACACCTTAGTTCTGTTGTTAGCATCATTAGGCACTCCATGCAAACCTCTGCTGCTTTTGAAGCTGCTGTTCAACATTTAAAGGAGAGATGCATGGAAACAGTAAGACTTGCTACACATATTTGATGATCTCCACATATATATCATAGAGGTGTCTCAGCACTGAATTTAGAATTTATTATGAATCTTAACTTACAAAGATGCCTAAATTACGAGTTCATGCTAGAAATGGATTTAATAACTATTTAATTGAGGGCCATGTCCCCCTCCCTGGATGATGACAGGCTGAGAATTCAACCTATCTCGTGTGGTGTTGCTTTGACTACAGTTTTGAAGAACAAAACTGTTGATATTCTTGAAAAACGAAAAAAAATAGTGGGTTTTGATGCTCTAGCCAAAGTACTTGGTCTTATGTGTTTAAAGTGAAGCGAACCTATTCACTTGAGATTAACAGAGTTGCACTCTAATTTGAAAAGTTGGGCAAGCAGAATGAGTCCAGGTCAATCTGAATTGACTGCATGGTTGGGCTTGTTTAATAACTGCTTGAAATTCTGATGGTCCTTGGATGTAAAGCTGTAATCATGTTTCCCACTCTGTTGGAGAGTTGCTTTTACTTTTGTCTCCCCTTACTGCCCTGTTTATTTGATAACTGAAAGATATTTTTTTGAAGGCCTCACAAAAAGATACAGAAGTTAATGATGGTTGTGAAGAAAAAAACGTTCATGGTGGCAATGGAATGAATGGCAGTGTGGCTGCTGAAACTTCTGTGCAGCTGAAAAGGGGGCTTCTGAAGCAGGGAAGCAGTATTGTTGAACTTGGCAAAGGTGGGCAAGAAAGCTCTGCCAAGCATCATGGTGAAAATGGTGGAGTGAAGACTGGATCTAGTAGTTATATTTCAGATACATCTCCAGTAGCAAAGGTTGTAGATATTTGATAAGTAGATCGATATTTACCCTTGTTAGAGATCTTTAGACTAACATGTCCACCTTTTTCTGCTCAGGTTGCTGGAGCAACTGTTCAGATTCTAAAGAAGCCAACTGGTGCTTTTGGGGCCCTTCTCAGGGGTGCAGCAGCAAAGAGGAAACTTGGTACTGATAAAAAGGTGAACATTCTACCCTTGACTTTACTTCCTCTTCAACAATCTAGACAGCGTTCACATAACCCAGAACATGGAAATGAATCTTTCACTAGGGTGGTCTGCCTTGTGGTTGAGTTTCTGAGTACATTAATTTTGAAAGGCATTAAAATCAGTATCACACACACTAAATGGAAGGTGCATGAATGGAAATGTTCTTGCCCATCTCTATCTGTTATTTTTCTTTTTCCCACTGAAGAGTTTTTTTTTTTGGTTGGGGTTCTGTTACAAATTCTTTTTGAATTGTCCGCATTATTTAGCATGTTCCTTTCATACCTTTGGTAATTCCACCACTACTCAATTATACCAGGGAACACAATTTGGGTGTCTTAACATGCTTAACTTATCAAGTCATCTTGATGCATCTAACTGCCTTTTATCCTCGTTTAAAACTCCTTTTATTCTATTTTTGACTTCTGGTTGACATTATTTTTACAAATATTTAGGTCGGGGAAGAGGTCAAGTTAGAAAAGATAAGATCCTCAGTGAACCTTCCATTCCATTCATTTATGCCCAGAAATGAACCTCCAAAACCAGTAGTAGAAGAGCCCATTGTTTCAGAAATTTCACATCCTGAAGAATCTTTGGCTGTCCCAGCCACTGGTTCTAGTTTGCAAGATATAATAATGTTGGATGATGATTCGGATATGGAACAAGACACTCGTATTGGAGAACCAGAGAGAGATGATTCCAAGACCACAAATGTCAACAGGGATGACAAATCTTCAGGAACTGCTTTGGAAACAGACAAAGTTGAGGAACCTGTTTCTCTGTCAGATTTGTCTACAAGTTCCCAAAAGCGCTTCCAATCCAGTAATCAAAATAGAAGAACTGCAGAAGGTAAGGAATCTGGAGAATCAAGTAGTTTTTTGAAGCTGAAGCCATTTGATTATACTGCTGCACTCAGATTTGGTGATGGCCCGACAGAAAACTTGAAAGTAGGGAATGACAAAAATCAGAGGGACGTGCGTGTTTCTGTGGGTAAGATAAAAAGTTCTCCAGGAGCCCCAGTACAAAAGGATGATGAGACAGGAGAATTTCGGGAAGGCAGAAGACGTCAGGCCTTTCCCGCAACTGGGAATAGGAGTGCAACATTCCGATGAGTGCGTTAGGGGTCTAGTTGTAGAAAACAATTAAAGATAATATCTTGTCAATGCTCTGAAATTTAAAACAACTTTTCACGTTACCATCCAAACAAGGATCTTAGCATTTTCCTCTTATGGATTCCTCGGATCATAAGCACCTTGTACATTGGTGACAGCTTGTGTTTTCATGGAATTCATTCCGAGTGGTTGGTAGGCTTGTTATACTATAGATTATGTGTGGAAAAGGGATCAAGTTGGATCGGCAGTGATGGTGGTGGTAGGCATGCTTGTGTTGTTTGTGACTGCAGGGGGGATTGAACGGGAAGGTGGGAAGCATTTATCATAGCGGCAGCCCTCTCGTCGCAGTGGAGTGAGATGAATGGTTTCTGTTCAAGGCCTTGCATTGCCGATGAAGGCTGAAACAAAAACTTTCTCATCACGTTTCTTCTAGATTTAGGATGGGTGGAAGGAAGGACCTTTGAAGAATCTTCGTAGACCGACTCAAAAAGCAGAGACTGGCCGCTGCCGATTCCATTATTTGCGTTTTAAAACTCTCTGAAGAGCATTTTTCTTGTCCGGCGTGACTATTTTATGAAATTCCCTTGTACTATATTTGAAAGTCAACCATGAGCAGATGCATGTGAGTCTTGGGTCTTAATAGTCCTGGTGCTCGTTTTCGCTGCTAGTTGGAACTTAACTAGTATATCTGATTTAAATTAATCGTAAAGTAGTTGCCTTGTTTAAATGGTGATTTGGTTTTAAAAAATAATCCATTGCTTTAATCTCTAACTAGGTGCTTTAGCATAAATCTTAAACTTTGGACAAGGATTAAGGTGGTGTTTGACCTCGTAATGTTTCCATTGTAGTTTTGTGTATTTTTGAATTTGTTTTTATTCAAATTATTTTTTTGTGTTTTTGAATAATTTTGAAGTATTGAATTCAAAAATAAATTTTTAAAAATAAAAAATTATTTTAATATATTTTTAAACGAAAAATATTTTGAAAAGTAACATTTATCACTATCTTAAACACTTTCTAAATTATCAAAAAATTGTAGGGGATGAAATGAAAAGATGAAGATACATTGTACTAACTTGGGTTAATATAAGAAATTTACGAGCCAGGTAATGGGCACAAAAAACAATGACATTTTGTTTATTTTCTTTTCATTCTTTTTTTTTTGGTGGGGCCTTAATTGATCTCAGGTTAGATTAAATATGGAACTAAATTGAAGAGTTATAAAAGAATTAGAGATAAAATCTAAGAAATAAATAAATCCTGAAGGATGAAGTTGAAAAAACATGAGCATAAAGAAAGGAAAAAAAACTAAGCAAACCAAAACGAGTATCCTTAACATAAGTTAATTTTTCCAACTCACAACTTGTGAAATCGTAAACCCGGATTCAACTAAGAAGCTCAAATCCAAGCCAATGTAATGTCAAATAATGAAATCGAAAAAAAAAAAACAGTAAAATCTATTTTTTTTCAAAGTAAAACAAATAAAAATCAAAAGAATAAGAATTAAATTTGACATAAAAATAAATAAAATCAAATGTTGATAATGACATTGAAAAAAAAATAGTTAATAAAAGGATTCAAAACAAAACAAATAACAATAAAAAGAATAAGAACTAGATATGATAAATAAAAAAAATTTTAAGCTGGATGAAATTAAAAAAAAAATCAATTTTGTAAATCATTTTAAATAAAACAAATAACAATCAAAATAATAAGAATCAAAATACTATACATGCAAAAACTTATTTCATTCTAGTTTTAACCGTACTTGTAGTTTTTTTAAAATTTATTTTTAAAAATCTTAATTAAAAATATTTTTTAAAGTGATAACCATAAAAATACTATTACATCAAGTACGGATTGACTTGAATGTATAAGCATGCACATCCCATTTTTTCACTATACTGGGGGTGCTGCATGGACCTTTTTAACTATATAATAAACATATGGATGTCTTTATATCCCTTAATGCTTATTATATACTTTATTTATTAAAAAAAATCATATGAAGCCTTCATTGTATGTCAGGATTGAAAATTTCAGGCGGATAAAAATAAAGGGGCAATGAGGTCAGGTGGCATTATCAAGAGACGCACGCGAAGAGAGAGAGAGAGAGAGAGAGAGAGAGAGAGAGATGCGCATTAATAATATCGTGATGTTTCCGAAACCCCAGAAATCAAAATTTATATACAATAAAATAAAACATATTTAAAGTAGTTATATCATGAATTAGTTCTTTTTTTATTTTTATTTTTATTTTTA
>Ga0325404_1006972_pt1 | contig 11816 bp, 9 predicted proteins | sample PopdelMetagenome_18_FD_205664 | JGI IMG/M metagenome (GOLD analysis project Ga0325404, IMG submission 205664) | Populus deltoides microbial communities from Bellville, Georgia, United States - Xylem-Control-R1 | ecosystem: Host-associated > Plants > Phyllosphere > Stem > Wood/Secondary xylem... | reverse complement strand
GAGTCCACCCAATGTAGTTCAAATAATATGCCCTAATTGAAATTAAAATAGGGAGTTGTGATTGTGTCTAGTGGAACACTAGATATTTTTTCCAGCAGCAAGTCAAATGTAAAAAAATATATATATTCAGGCAATGATAACTTGAATTGAATTAACTTGACTAACATACAAGATTGGAATAGCTCATGGAACAAAAAGAAAAAACAACAACAAAGCTCAATGTTTAATAACATAATTTTAAAGGATAAAATTAAAAAAAAAATTAATTAAAAAGAACATTGAAGAAAAAAACTAAAGTCAACCCGAGTCTCGAGTTCACTCTACTAACTCGCCACCCACGACATAAGATTAGGATCAAAATTTATTTTTTTTAAATAACCTAGTAAAAAATAATATTGAAGTTAAATAAAAAATAAACATTGGAAAAAAAAACCTAAGTCACATCGGGTTAGCTTGACTAACTCGCGTCCTAAGATAATACCATAGAAAGAAAAAACATAAAAAATCAGAAACCTCAAGACCTAATAGTCTAATGTTAAAGGATAAAAATAAAAATAAAAAAATAAAAGCAATCCGAGTAAACTCAGGTTAACTTGACTAACCTCGACCCAAGACAACCCTATAGAAAACAAAGTGAGAAAAATCAGAAAGCTCAAGGCTCAATAGTATAATGTCAAATGATAAAATTGAAAAAAAAAATAAAGTTAAATCAGGCTAATATTTGAAACCAGTAACCTAAGTCATAAGATCGAGAATATCCCGTAGAAGGCAAAAACAAAAAAAATCACAAATAAAATTCTCAATCATCAAAAAATAAAAAATAAAGTAAATAGTAATTAAAACAATGATGATCAAATCTGGTATAACTAAAAAATAATGAAAAAATAATAATAAAGAATTAAATTGAAAAATAAATTAAGTTAAAAAATAATAAAAATAAAACACTAATTAATTTCTCAACTAGACGTACACCCGTGAAACTCAGCCTAGTAAAGAGCCTAGGGTTATCATAAGCCAATTTAAAAAAGTTTTGAGAATTAATTTAGTGTGATTCGCTGAAAAACTCAAGTTAATCTATAACCTGGAAAAAATTCATTAATTTTTTTAAAAATAAAATAATATTATTATAATCTTAAAAAAATTAATTAACTAGAATTATTATCAAAACCTTATCCTGGATAAACCCATGAATGAAGTTCAGTAACAAAGCTTTGGACAGCCATCTGAATATACCCATGATAAACCCATTTTTTTCTTTACTTTTGATTTTTGAAGAAAAAGGAATCCAACTATCTAAGACCTTGTGTTGTAGACAGATTCCCTGGACAGCCAATACCACCCTAGAATTCTACCCAAAAACTGACGCAAAGAAGAATAAATTAATATATTCTTCTTTTCTTTTTTTTTTCTTTATTTATTTTTGCCAATATTCTAATCTAACAATTGCTATCTGGAAGAATAATCATATAAATAATCCAATGACATTTGATATTCCAATGACGTTTGATATTCCAATGACATTTGATATTCCTAATTTATATCCACTTAACCAAACTCTTTATATCGAAGCAATTAAATTGTTTGATTGAGTTTATTTGTATTTAATTAAATTCAATATTTTAAATTCAGGGAATTAATTGCAAAATACAACTAAAATATATTTACCATAAATAAGGACACCTCAAATAAATGGCATGCCTAAAAGTATTTGGACAATAAAAAAAAAATTGACTAAAACCAATTTCAAAACAACATCTTTTTTAAAAATTTATTAAAACAACAACATATTAGATCAATTCAGATCAATCTAAGTTAACATGTAAAATATGTGATCCGTGTCATGAGACCGTGATGACTTCATAGAAAACAAGTCAATAAATATATTAAAGCCCAATTCTTAATCAACCCAATGTTGAAGAATAAAATTAAAAAACAAATCAATTCCAAAAAGAATAAGAATATCTGAGTCAACTTGGATTAACTTGTCAAACTTTGATCATGAGACAATGATAACCCAATATATAAAAAAAAATTAAAATAAATTATGAAGTTTGATTGCTAATCAATCTAATATTGAATGATAAAATTGAAAAAAAATCAATAAAAAAAATATAAAAAACTTGAGTCAACTCGGTTTAACCCGACAAATCCTTAACTTAGAAGACTAGGATAATCTTATAAAAAGTAAGCTGAAACAAATTATGAAACTTAATTTTCAATCAACTCAAATGGCAAAGGATAATATTGAAAAAAAAATACAAAAAAGGACCAGAAAAAACTTGAGTCAACTAGGTTAACTTGCAAAATTTGTGACTAGAGTCCTGAGATTAGGATAACCTCACAGAAAACAAACCAAAATAAATTATGAAGTTTAATTTCCAATAAATATAATGTTAAATAATAAAATTAAAAAAAATATTATTCCAATTAACAGTACTTTATGAAAAAAGAAACAATAATTTCTCCTTCACAATTAGTTCACAACTAGATGATTGACCCGTGCTATGCTGCGGGTCAAGTCAATTTTTTCTTGAACATAAAAAAATATTCAAATATTGTTAATGTTTTTTTTCCTAGCAAAAAAAAAATCATGTAAGAGTTTACCCAATATAACTCGGTTGATTTTACTGGTCAAAAAACAACCCATACAACCCGTAAAAGTAAATTTTAACTAAACATAATTTCAATATAATATCTTTTTTTAATATTAAAATAACAACATATTGGATTGATCTTGGACAACCTGGGTTACAATTTCAAATTTATGACCCGGATTATGAGATTATGATAATGCTATAGAAAACAAATCAAAATAAATTATTAAGCATAATTCCCAATCAACCCAATATTGAATGATGAAATTTAAAAAAAAATCAATTAAAAAAAGACCTAAAAAACAACTCGGGTTAACATGTCAAACTTGCAACCCTGGTCATAAGACCGAGATAACCTCATGAAAAGCAGATTAAAAAAAATTACAAATTTCAATCCTTAACCAACCCAATATTGAAGGTCGAGAATAAAAAAACATAAAAAAACAACCTGAGACAATCCACCAAACTCATGACCCGGTAATCAGTCTGAGATAATCTTATAGAAAAAAATAAAAAAATAACATGATTTAACCCGGGTTAACCTGTCAAATTCGCAACTTTACTCTTGATACTAGGATAACCCTATAGAGAGAAAGTCAAAACAAATTATAAAGTTCGATTCTCAATCGTTTCTATCAAACCTAGTGTTGAACAATGAAATTTGTAAAAATCTTAATTAAAAAAATGACATAAAAAGTAAGTCAAGTTAACTCGAGTTAATCGTTAAGCACTATTACCGAGTCATGAGACTAAGATAACCTAATGAAAAACAAACAAAAACAAATCATAATGCCTAATTCTCAATTAAACACAACATTAATTGATGAAATTGGGGCAAAATCATTTTTTTTAAATAAGTCAATTACATTAACCCGCAACCTAGGTCATGAGACATAGACAATCCAATAACAAGCAAGTCCAATGTCACTACTAGAAATTTGCTAAATAGCAACGAATTTACCGACGGAATATGTCTGCTGATAATTTGAGGTTGAAATTACCGACGGACACCTTTCTGTCCGTAATTCAATCAGTAATTACCGACGAAAACTTTTCCGTTCGTAATTCCGTCAGTAACTCCCGACAAAAAATTTTCATCGGTAGTTACCGATTGCATTATGGACGGAAAAGTTTCTGAATTAAAAAAAAGATGGGTCGCTTACGTGGAGGTTTTGGCGGGTTATTTTTTCTGATGGAATCGCTGATGGATTCAAAACGACAGCCTGTACAGTGATGTGACCGGTTCACCGTTTTAATTGCCGATAGACTCACTGAGGGATTTGAAATGGCAAATCTATACGGTGACGTGTCGATTTTTCTGTCAGAATCACCAATGTAATCACTGACAGAGTTTTCGTCGGTGAAACTGTCGGAAAAAGTTCATATATGACAGCTCTGCTGACCCTCTCCTCCCCTATTTCTCCTTCTTCTTCCTAATCCCAACTCTCCCCATCTACAAACAACCAGCCCCCCCTAAAAAAAAAAAACTTGTAAGATTGTATTTGTTTGTAAATGTACATGTTTTATTGTTATTTCTCAAACAAACTTGTAGTATATGAATGTATAATTTTATACCTGTTATGGTTTGTTTTAGATTTTGTAAGATTGTATTTGTTTGTAAATTGTTAAAACTTTATGGAACTACCGAAGTACATATGTTGTTTTGAAATAATTAATAGCTTGCTTAATGGGTCCGTTTAAAGTTTTCTCAATGGTATTGCGGGGTGGTAATTTTCATAAATTTATATATTTTAATTTGTATGGACATTGATAAATGATAATGAATATTTAATATTTATGAGAAGTTGTGGTTGGTTTGTTGGATAATCTCGAGGTAAAGTAATATTTTTACAAGTTTATTTACCCAACTTAGTTAATTACATGATGTCATCATAATTTTATAGAGGTTCAATATAAGTCATGGATGATCGTTCATGGATGTATCGAGATTCACCCCAAGGATCGCGGAGGATGGATTATTGTAATGGGGTTCAGGGTTTTATTAATTTCGCAACATCTATTCCCAGAAATTTTATTGGAGGCGGTATTAGGTGTCCATGCAGGAAGTGTCAAAAGAAAAAGTATCTGCATCCAGATGTTGTAATGATGCATCTTCTATACAAAGGATTTATGGAGAATTACCAGTGTTGGTATGCACATGGAGAAGTATTTGTTAGCGAGAGTGAGAGGAGAATGGAAGAAACGGTGGTTGGGTCTACTTCTAGTGCTAGCAACATGCATGAAGCGGCAAATGACAACACTAATCCTTACAGAAATATGGTTATGGATGCAATGAGAATGAATCAAGTTAGTCAATGTCCAATCGTAGAAGAAGAACCTAATGGAGATGCAGCTAGGTTTTTTGATTTGTTGAAAGATTCTGACGAACCATTATGGGATGGCTGCACGAAGTACAGTAAATTATCGACTGTAACACAAGTGTTCACCATTAAGTCAGTTCACGAGTTGAGTGAGGCTGGGTATGACAAGATTATTGAATGGGCAAGAAGCATTTTACCTGAAGGGAACAAGCTAAAAGAAAACTTCTATGCTGCGAAGTCTATGATGAAACCCCTTGGTTTATGATACCAAAAAATTGACATGTGCCCTAACTTCTACATGTTATACTACCTTGAAAATGCTGAGATGACTAAGTGCATGACTTGCGGGCATTCCCGTTACAAACCTAGAATTGGCAAGGGAAAGACTCTAGTGGCATATAAAAAACTTAGATACTTCCCGATCACACCTAAACTGCAGAGATTATTCATGTCACCAAACACTGCTAAGCACATGACATGGCACCAAGCACACCATGCGGTTGATGGAGTGATGATTCATCCTTCTAACGGCGAAGCGTAGAAACGCTTTAACAGTGTTCATCCTTACTTTTCAGCTGAATCAAGGAATGTGCGTCTTGGGTTGTGTACAGACGGATTCAACCCATTTGGGTCATTTGCTGCTTCTTATTCTTGTTGGCCGGTCATACTCATAGTTTATAACTTGCTACCGGGAATGTGTATGAGGCCGGAGTTCATGTTTTTATCTACTTTCATACCCGGTCCAAGAAGCTCGGGGCGGAATCTAGATGTTTGTTGTCGACCGTTAATTGATAAGTTGTCGCAGTTGTGGTCCTCCAGAGCTCTGACTTATGATATATCGAGGAAAAAAAATTTCCTTATGAGGGCGGCTTTGATGTGGACTATCAATCATTTTCTAGATTATGGAATGTTTTCTGGTTGGAGCACGCATGAGAAACTCGCATGTCCATACTGCATGGAAAACAACAAGGCATTCACACTAGCAAATGGAGGTAAAGCTTCTTTTTTTGACTGTCACCGTCGCTTCTTGCCACTTAATCACAGGTATAGAAAGAACAGAAAATATTTCTTTGTTGGCAGAGTTGAAAAAGACGTTGCATCCCCGCGTCTTTCTGGTGAAGAATTGTATGATGTTGTCTCAGAGTACGGTGACATTGTGTTTGGCCTTCAATCAGGTAAGCAAAAGTTTCCTGATTTTGGTTTGACCTATAATTGGGTAAATCGAAGTATCTTTTGGGAGTTTCCTTATTGGAAGACCGATCTGCTCCGCCATAACCTTGACGTCATGCACATTGAAAAGAACATGTTTGAGAACATTTTCAACACTGTCATGGATGTGAAAGGGAAGACAAAGGACAACATCAAGGCTAGATTGGATATAGCTTTATACTGTAACCGTAAAAATATGGAGTTGGTTTATGATGAGTCACGGGTCGCAAAACCAAAAGCAAGCTTCTTGTTAGAGAAAAACGCACAACTGCTAGTTTATGATGATCACGGGTTGTCCGTTTTAAAAACGAAACCCCGGGGTCGTGTTGAGGTTTGTTTAGGATGAGAACAAAAACACAAGTGTGCGAGATGAAGTCTTTCAAGTTAGTGAGTTGGTTGAACCATATCGAGTTGCTCCTTCGATTGAATTGGAAGAAAATTCAAATTTTCGTGTTTTCGATGATAGTCTTGTTGATGTTGACGCAGAGGAGTTAAATTTTGTTTTGAGCTCTAACGGACAAGCAAATATCGATGAAGAAGATGATATCCATATTGAAGATTGCGATGAAGGTAATGACAATTCAATTGATGACGAAGAAGAAGAAAATTCTGACTAACTACCAAAATAAAGCCCTGTGTAAAACCTTTTTTTTCATATAATTTAAATTATGGATGATATATTTTGAAATACCAAATATTTATTACTTGAAATGCCACAATTACGAAATAATTACTTGAAATAATTATAGATCATGGATGATATATTTTGTAACACGAAATAATTACTTGAAATGCCACTTTCACCGACGTCCATACCGACGGACTAAGTCCGTCGGCATTTTACAGAGAGTTCGAAAATAATTACTTGAAATGCCACAATCACCGACGTCCATACCGATGGATATAAGTCTGTCGGCATTTCATAGAGAGTTCGAAAATAATTACTTGAAATGCCATAATCACCAACCCTAATACCGACGGATTTATATCTGTCGGTAAGTTGTCGGCGGGTCAAGTTTACCGAAAAAATTACCGACGGACTGCGCGAATTCCAAAGGGTTATGCATTAAATGCATCTCTAACCGCGTCATCTTGCTGACAGAATTTTTGACGGACCACTAAAAATATGGAAGGTCATTAAAAATTTTGGTGTGAAATTCAAAATTTACCGATGGATTTTTGACACTTCACTGACGGAATAAATTAAAATAATAATTAATTTTAAATCCGTCGGTAAAACTGTCATATAACTTTCCCCCGACCGCTGCTTCGGTTCATTTTTTCTTCTCCTTAGTTTTTCACCGATTCTTTTCCTCTCCGTTCTTCAAAGGTTTCACCAATAATCTCTAGCAACTTTTCTCGTGAATCTCCATCAGTTTAAAAGGTATGCATTTCTTCTATTTCATTTTACTTTAAGGGTTTTTTTTTTTGCTATTTTTTTGGTATATTTTTTTTGTGTATTTTTTGTAATGTAGATAAAATCTATATATTTTTTTTTCATAATTCATTGCTAACATCTATAGTTTTTTTTTGAATTTATTGAATATTTTTTTATTGTTGTATTGGCATAATTATTATTAGTTAATTTGTTGAATATTTATTGTTAATGTTGAATTTACCATAGAATTAGTAATTCAATATGTTGGAATAATTATTAATTTTACTCTATTATTGCATGATTTGTGTTTAATTTTTTCCATTTATTTTGATTGTTATTCTAGAGTTTTTTTTTAATTTATTGTTTTGTTGTATTGGCATAATTATTGAATAATTTGTTGAATTCTAATTCTTAATGTTGAATTTACCTTAGTATTAGTAATTAAATATGTTGGAATAATTAGTATAGATTGGGTCAATTGGTTGTGGCTTTTGTTAATATGTGCAGGTTTGTGGATTTAGGTAGTATCTAGTATAGTGTAGGTGCTTTCGAATTTTTTTTTAACATTTGAATTTAATTATATAATTATTTGTATAAAATTATGTAGATACGTAGAATGAAATCTAGAGCTGGTCGCTCATGTACGGTCGCAGCTAGTTCGTCTACCAGCGATGATGATATTTCCTTAGGTGCCTCTCAAGAAGAGGCACCTAGACCACCTGCGCCGTCAACCGATGTTGCCTCTTCCAGCGCTACTTCACAGCGCAGAGGCGGGGTGTCTTCACAACGGAATCAATTTTCCCGCAAGTACGAGGCACAGTGGAAGGACGACCTTTTAATGTAAGTTTGTTAAGGTTTTAATTTTTTTTAAAAAAATTACAACATAATTTATGAAGTAATCACTATTTAATTTATTTCATTTCTTTTAAGGTTCACAAACATTGATGCCGCCCGAGTAATATCATCGGCATTTAAATCATCGATGGAGATGTCATTGTTTCAATGGAGTCAGATATCCAAGCATCCTGAATGGATGCCTCAAATCAATGCATGATTTGACAGATTTCAGGTTGGTGTTAATTTATAATTTTCAGCTTATTTCTAATAAATTATTAATACAATTGTAAATAAATTATTATTTTTATTTAAACTTGTTTATTTATACACAGCACAAATTCTGCTGGGACATTGAGCATAACACTGTTGTGAGAAGGGTGTGGGAAAATCACGCGGCAACTAGGTAAGATCGAAAACAATACAAGATTTTTTTTAGACAAAAATTTATGTTTCGAAATGTAATTTTTGGTTGCGTGAAGTAGGTTGCGTGATTTTTGGTATGAAGCACAAAAAAAGCAAAAAAACCTGCAAGGGATAAGGATTTCCAAGGCTGGAACGATGTTGAGGTTTGGAGGGATTTCAAACCGATATACATCCTGGAAGATATATGGCTGCACTATCTTGAGCACGTGACGTCTGAGCGGTTCATACGACGCTCACAGTCTGGTGCTGGCAACCAGAATCAGCCAATTCATTGCTCGATGACAACGCACACTGGCGGCTTCGTTCCGTTTGCCGCACATGCGAAACGGGTGGTAAGATTAATTTAAATGAAATATATCATTGATAACCGTGCTCAACATTTCGTAGTATGTTTGTTCAACCATTTTATTTTGTAAGTTATTATGTTTATTGAATTGAATATGATGATTACTTTTTTTAATTTCCAAGAGACCTATAATAATCGATTGAAGGAGAGATACGGGGACGATATTTTGACCCATCCGGAATTCGATCTGGATTTGTGGATGGAGGTTAGATCGTCAGGTGGACCCGATAAAAATAAGGTTTACAGGCTCTCCAACACTACGGCCGACAACTTGCGGTCGACCTGTAGTGTTTCAACCGTTGGGAGTTCCCAATCAATATCGATCTCCCAATCTAAAGAGTTCGTGGCCTTACAACAACACACGACTCAGCTCACTGAAAAATACAACCACCTATCAGTGGAGTACGCTCAACTCAAAGCGTCTCATGCAGAATAACATGCGGAGTCTGCACAACAAAAAACGGCTTATGAACAGCATCGTGAAATGGTCATGAACATGACAACACATAGTGGAACATATGCGCCTAATCCTTTTTAGCCATATAACCACCAGCCTCCTCCTCCAGGATCTCCTCCTCCTTCTCCAGCTCCACCTTTATATTAATTTGTAATAAACATTATTTACCTTTAAAATTTCATTTTATATTTTTTTTAAAACACATTTAGTTTGTAATGAATATTATTTAACTTTGATTTTTTGTTTTTGATGTTTAATATAAATTTTATTTTCATAATTGGTTTTTATTACCATTAATTTAAATAATTTTATATTATATATTCTAAATAATTTTTTAAAAATAAATTTAGAAAAAACTATTACAAAGGGTTTTACCGACGGAATGAATCTGTCGGTATTTGACAGTAGCATTCACCGACACCTTTACAAACGGATATATTCGGTCAGTATTTCAACCACTTACAAACAGCTTTACCGACAGACTTAATCCGTCGGCATTTGACAGTAGCTGTCACATTTACCTACAAATTTACAGACGGATATATTCGGTCAGTATTATATATTTGATTTAACTAGAATTAAAGTGTCAAAACTCATGACCTTGATTTTAAGACCAAGATATTCTCATAAAAAAAACAATTCAAAGTAGATTATGAAGCTCAATTCCTAACCGCCTAATGTTAAATGATAAAATTTAAAAAAATCAATTAAATAAAAGACATAAAAAACAACTTGAGTTAACTTAGGTTAATCCGTTAAGCATTATTCTCGTGTTATAAGATCAAGATAATTTAATAAAAAGTAAACAAAATAAATCATAAGTTTAATTCTCAGTAAAATCAATATTAAATGATGAAACTGGAAGAACAAGAACTAATTAAGAAAAAGAAAAACAATTTGAGTCAACTGGGTTAACCTGTCAAACTGGGTTAACCCGTCAAGCCTAGGATCCGTGTCATGAGAGTGTGATAACTAAATAGAAAAAAATCTAATATTAAAAAATAAAATTAAACAAAAAAAATATTAATTGAAAGAAAAAACAAAGCAAAGTGTTATTTTAATAAATAGTGCTTTGTGTGGAGGGGTACACTAAAACCCCTCATCTTTTAGTTTATAGTTAATTAATTAATTAGTTCTTATTAATATTTTCTTATTAATGTTTACATTGGTTGAATGGCTATCCGCCTAACTCCGCCAGCCCATTTAAATTTTAAATTCATATGTTTAAAGGATAATTACTAAAACACTCAATATTTTTGTTTTTTTGTCTAATGTCAAAATTGTTTTGTATTTGTCTAATCCCAAAACAAAATCTTCATATAAAAAAACCTCCCATAACCTATCTTCTTTAGCCCATTTTAGTTTTTTTGTGTGAAAAAAAATTATTTTGTGTGAAAAAAAATATTTTGGGGTTTATAGATATAAAAAAATATTTAATAAATTTTATACAAAAGGTATTTTAAAATATTATATCTCAATAATAAAATATTAGCAATACTTATATCACTACCAGAAATTCGCTAAATAGCAACGGATTTACCGACGGAAATACTCCGTCGGTAATATGAGGTCGAAATTACTGATGACCAATATTCCGTTCGTAATTTTGTCAGTAACTACCAACGGAAAATATCCGTCGGTTTTTACCGACTGAATTACAGACGGAAACGTTTCCGTCGTAAAAAAAAAAGGTCGCTGACATGGAGGTTTTGGGGGGTTATTTTTTCAGACGGAATCACCAACGGATTCAAAAAGACAGCCCGTACAACGACCACCGTTTATATTGCTGACGGAATCACCGACGGATTTGAAATGGCAGATCCGTGCGGTGATGTGTCGATTGTTCCGTCAGAATCAGTGATGGTTTCACCGACGGATATTCTGTCGGGGAAACCATCAGTAAAAGTTAATATATATCCACTCCACCGACCCTCTCCTCCCCTATTTCTCCTTCTTCTTCCTAATCCCAACTCTCTCCATCTGCAAACAACTAGCCCCCCCTCCCCCTCAAACAAAAATCTCCCCCAACAGCATCCGTGTTCTGATTTACCGAAGGATTTATTAATTTTTATAAGTAATTCTTTCTTTTTAAATTTTAACATTTAATTAAATGTCAATTTTATTGTTTTTTTAGTATATGTATTTTGTTAGTAAATGTACATGTTTTATTGTTATTTCTCAAACAAACTTGTAGTATATGAATGTATAATTCTATACCTGTTATGGTTTGTTTTAGATTTTGTAAGATTGT
>Ga0325404_1006970_pt1 | contig 11819 bp, 7 predicted proteins | sample PopdelMetagenome_18_FD_205664 | JGI IMG/M metagenome (GOLD analysis project Ga0325404, IMG submission 205664) | Populus deltoides microbial communities from Bellville, Georgia, United States - Xylem-Control-R1 | ecosystem: Host-associated > Plants > Phyllosphere > Stem > Wood/Secondary xylem... | reverse complement strand
AATTTTTTTTTAATATAAAAGTATTTTCAGCACAGGATTTTTAATATTTATTTTTAAAGTAGTGGTAAAAAGAACCACGTATTACTCTCTCACGTGAGTTAATATTATCTTTACACGTAATTATACTTTTATGAAGAACATATAAAAAATAACCATCTAAGAAAATCTAACTATCAAAATAAAAACAGATTCCATCTGAAAGAAAAAACATACGATTCCCCCTCTTCTACTTTAATTTTACGCCACACCCCTGGCACCGCACCGCCCTTGACCTCTCGAAATATAATATCTTTTCTCACTTTTTTTTTTTTACTTTAATAAAGAAAACATTTTTTTTTGTTTTTTTGGGGGAAAAAAAGAAGAAGCTCTCTTCATACCTTTACCAAGGCGATGGTATTTTTTTTTTATTTTTTATTTTCAAATCCTGCCCGCTTTTTCTCTCCCTCTTTTGCTCGCTCTTTTATTTTCCTATTTCAATTTTCCTCTTTTGTCAAAACCCTTTTTCCACCCTCTATTATGTTCATTTGTCACATCCGTTCTCAAAACCTTAACAATGTCAACCTTTTGTTATGGAACTTCAAGGTTTGGCAAAACTGAAAGCCATTGGAAGTCGAGTCACCGAGACAATGTAAGCCAACTAAAAAAAGAAAAATCTTAAATATATTATATGATTTTTATATACATTGTTTTAGCTGGGTCTTCTTGTTGAAGAATAAGCAGAGACCCCACATGCAAATATATGTCCGGCAAATCAAATCGTAGTAGTAAATTTTGAATCTTTTGTCAGATTATCCCAATTGGGTTTCGACGATTCTTCGTCAATCATCGGCTCTCTTTTGGGTTATTAACAAAAATCTATATAAACTCAACTCGTTTTATTTCTTTTTATACAAATTTGACTTTGAAATTGCGTACAATTCAAGCAGTTCTCAATTCTTAGCGTATTTGTCTTTCCTATTCCTTGACACTGTATACCATCTCGAATTCCTTCTCTAAATTCCTAATCTTTTGTACATAACTATTTTCTGTTCATTGGTTTTCTTATAGATTATATTCTTTTATACACAAAAGAGACAGAGAGAGAGATATAAAGGGTGGTGTCAGCAGCAGGAAAACACCTTTTCTTTTTGACACTGCCAATTTTGTAGCTTTATGAGCAAATTGGGATCTAATCTGATCTGGGTTTTTCTGCTTCAGCTGTTTTTTTGTTAGTGGTGAGTCATTCTTCCACTATTTGATTCTTTCTATACCATACCTTTTCCTTTCTCTTTAGAACCTGAAATCAAAAGGTTATGTGTCATGAGTTTGATGGGCATGTTGAGCTGGAAGAATCATTCTTTTTATCTCCCTCTTTCTCTCTTATGTTGATTTGAGCTTGTGGGCATTGGAGACTCTTGATGTTCAATTACATATTTTGTAGCTGAAACTTTCTGGGGCATTATAATGCCTGGTTGGTGATTTTGCTTAATATAATTTATTCATGTTTGTGCATTGGTTGTTGAATAGGAAAGCAATATAGTTACAGAGTTGGTTTTCTTAGTACTGGAATTAAGTTTCCTGGAAACATTAATCACTGGGTTGCAGGGATGCTTCGCTGTCCTAGTGGTATTTAATATTAGTATTGCTTGCAATGTAGAATGTAAACCAAGTTTGGAACTTTCATATCAAGTTGGAAATTGCTTGCAAGCTTACCCTTTTCTTCCCTCTATCTTATGAACAATTCATAATAAAGAAAGAGAAACATAGAATTTTTGCAGTTTCGTGTCATGCCAGTATAATTGTGTGAATGCCTCTTCATTGCTAAGCTCACTGCATTTTGTTATATATATATATATATATATATATGTATGTATTTTGGTTCCTTTGGTTTACTTATTGCTTTCTTTTGCAGTTAAGAAATTTGTTGATGATGAGCAGATAACCATACACGTTATGGGTTGGCTTAGCAAGATTTTTAAAGGGTCCAATCATAATATTTCAGAAGGGCATTACTATGGAAATTATGGACAGGATGCTAACTATAATGCACCTTCTACGTCAGGGGTATTCACCAATTTGATTTAATGTTTCTTGCTAAACCATTTCTAATTGTAAGAGGAGATGCATATAAAAATACTTCTCTTTTACTGGCATCTTTTAGCTTTTACCTCAACTATTACATATTAAGTGTTAGTAGCCTTGATTGAAAATTTTGTGTAAGCTAAGTCCAATCCCTGATCTGCCCTTCTTGCTTTGACATTTTTCAGTTTGGATATTAAATGTAGGAAGCATATTTGGAGCAGGAAAATGAGGAGGATATCGATCGTGCTATTGCATTATCCCTTTTAGAGGACAATCACATTGTAAAAAATGTCGCAGGTGAGTAATATCACAGTCTGATGCTATCAGCAATACTTAATGGTTCTCTCACTACACTCCGACTGTTATTTCTGTACTTTGTTTTGATCCATCTTCAGGATTCCTTTGCCAATAACTCTTATTTTCTGAATTGATTTATATATTCTCTACATCTTTGCTATTTTATCAATGTCATTGTAGAATCAATATTGCCTTTTCAGCTCTGTTCTATCATATTGCTTCATTCTCTGTATATATTATGATCCAATACTCCAGAGCTTAATGATATATTTCTCAAATTAATGGATAGATGTTGAGATTCAATTGAAAGAAGATGAACAACTTGCCAAAGCTTTACAAGAAAGTTTAAGCGTTGAATCTCCTCCTCGATATGGAAATGGAATTCCTCGGTATGGAAATGGAATTCCATATCAAGGAAATGCATATCAGCCTTATCCCATCCACTTTCCAATGGGATTCAGGTATCTTATTTCTATAGCTGATTAATTCTGATCCTTGATTCTTTGACATCACCATTCAACTTTTTTTTTTGCAACAATGTACTTCTTTGGGCACTAGAATATGTGAAGAATTTCTTAATTCTTGGTTAGGGTATGCGCTGGTTGCAATACAGAGATTGGCCAAGGAAAATTTCTAAACTGCCTCAATGCATTTTGGCATCCAGAATGTTTCCGTTGTCATGCTTGCAGCCTACCAATTTCTGATTACGAGGTGTAAACTGAAATTCCTTATTATCTGCTAATATATATTAGTCGATTGTTGATTCTATGGAGCCCATCATTGCTTTTTTTTCCCTTGAATTGTTATTTTAGTGGAGTGCAATTGCTAACTTTATTTGCATTTTTTCATTATAGTTCTCGATGACTGGAAATTACCCTTATCATAAATCTTGCTACAAAGAGCGTTACCATCCAAAGTGTGAAGTCTGTAAGCTCTTTGTAAGTAGCTTTTCCAGAAACTTTTTGTTTATTCATCTTCTTTAAGTTGTGTATTTCATCCATTGAATACTTGAACTGTTATTCTCATCCTAAGAATTTTCTTCCTACCCTTTTCTTTTATCGTAAATGAAACTTCTCTGCTAATTTAATAAATCAGAACTACTTATGAATGCTCTTGAATGTCAAGCCAAAGGATACTAATTAGAACATTTTTTTTTAAAAAAAAACCCATACTTCATTGTTTCACAAAATAATTGATGTTTAGTGTTCATGGATGATGTTTTGCATCTTATCCTCATATTTCAACAAATTCAGTACAAAGTTTTCCGATTATGCATGTATACTGTGAATTAGAATTTGCTGAGGTCATGCTACAAGATGGAGGGGGAGAGACAGAATTTGCAGAGGTTACAGATCCAGAAAGTATTATCATATTAAAAATTATTGTGATATATCATTTTTTTATACTGATAAAATCGCTATTTGTAAATGTACTGCTCTTAGAATTTCAGATATATTACCCATTTACAATTAGGGTTGCTTTTCTGAATATATATCTTTTGACAGATTCCAACAAACCCTGCTGGTCTTATTGAATATAGGGCTCATCCTTTTTGGATCCAGAAGTACTGCCCTTCTCATGAACATGATGGTACTCCTCGGTGTTGCAGCTGTGAGCGAATGGAGGTAAATCTGGATGAATTCTTTGTGCTTAAAAAACAGTCTTTTTAAGCTTTCTAATGATAATCCTGGTGAACTGGTTTTCTGAAAAGAAATAAAAAAAAGGTATAATGTTTCTTATCATCACATGCAGCCACAAGACACGGGATATGTTGCCCTTAATGATGGTCGGAAGCTCTGTCTTGAGTGCCTGGACTCTGCAGTCATGGATACCAAGCATTGCCAACCCCTTTATCTTGATATACAAGAATTTTATGAACGTTTAAATATGAAGGTGGAGCAGGACGTTCCACTACTATTGGTTGAAAGACAAGCACTAAATGAAGCCCGGGATGGAGAAAAGAATGTAAGGGCAGATGCATTGAAAAGATTTATATCACCCATTTGATGCTTTTCTTGGGAAATAATTGGCTAGCTAGACATTTAAGCTACTATCAACTTATTGCTAACTTTTTTTTCTAAGGTAGTTCTGGCTATGTGAAAAATCAAGCTATTAATTATGATATTCTGATATATCGAGTCATAAAAACACCCGTTACACTATCAGGATAGTTGACATCCAGTGCTTCTAGAAGGTATTCTTGGCTCCATCCTCAGCAAAGACAGTTTTACATCTAAAATAAAATATTAAAGTAAAGAGAAAAGGGAAACACAAATAATCAATTGTCCTTCTGTCTACATCTCATCGAGATATCATTTTGAACATACTGAATGAGTAAAAAAATTGAGAAATTAATTGTTCCATGGATTTTAGTATTGGAGTTCCTTTTCAAGCAATACTTCTGCTCTCTAATTCTTTTAAGTTGGTTTTGTAATTTCTAACTCTTGAACAGGGGCATTACCACATGCCAGAGACTAGAGGACTTTGCCTTTCTGAGGAACAAACCATTAGCACCGTAAGAAAATTTTGGAATCTTTCATTTGCATTTTGTAATCGACTGATTCATTTTTGATTTCTTTAGTTGGCACTCAGAATTTTATATTGCAATGGCCATGGATCATCAGGTATCAAAGCAGCCAAGGTTTGGAGCAGGGAACCGAGCCATGGGTATGATGACAGAGCCTTACAAACTGACACGTCGTTGTGAGGTTACCGCAATTCTGATTTTGTATGGCCTCCCAAGGTATATCTTTAGATCACTTTTCTATTACTCTTTTATCTGAGGGACCCGTGTAATACCAAAGAACCAGCAGATAATAGGAAATAAAAATGAATGATCATTGTTTGTATGCAAGTATCCACAATTTATAACAATGAGATACAGTGAGGATATATTCTTGAAGATGTTTTTTATGCGTTAGTTCTGTATTGTAATACAAGGTGTTTTATGCTTGTATTGAAATCTTAACCAATACAGGTTACTTACTGGGTCAATCCTAGCTCATGAGATGATGCATGCATGGATGCGGCTGAAAGGTGCTTTTACATCCTGTGCCCTGTACAGTCATTTTTTTTTTTTTATATATATATTTCATATACTGACATCTAGATTTGAGATTTGACCTTCAAATGATGGATTATTTTTGTTGTAGCTTGCATAAGAAAATGTAAACTGATAGTTTCTCTTAAGCAATTGCTTCTTTTAACGTATTTAAATCTGTTTTTTGTTTTAGATTCTGACGTTTTCTGTTTTCCTGAAGGTTTCCAAACTCTCAGTCAAGATGTGGAAGAGGGTATTTGTCAGGTGCTTGCACACATGTGGTTGGATTCAGAGCTCACACCCACTTCAGGAAGCAATATCGCATCATCCTCTGCATCCAGGACAACAAAAAATGGTACAAGATCTCAATTTGAGAGAAAGCTTGGGGATTTTTTCAAGCATCAAATTGAATCAGATACTTCCCCGGTTTATGGAGATGGATTTAGAGCTGGTCAGCAAGCAGTGCAAAAATATGGTCTCGAAAGAACACTTGATCATATACGAATGACAGGGAAGTTTCCATATTGAAGTTCTAAACTATAAGTAGTCCTTGCACAATATGACGTCCCATGTTGAATCTCACACCTTGGTGCATGGAGATGGATAAAGAGCCAACTAGAAAGCAGTGGACAAATAGGGCCTTTGAAGGACAGCAGACCTTATTAAGATGATAGGGAGGTTTCCGTATTAAATTCTTGAACAGTGAGTTCTCACAATACTTTTCTATCCATAGTTAAAGCTAGGTCTTTTCCAATATGAGCCCAGGGCTGAAGCACATAAGCGTTGATTCTACAGAGAGGAGCTTCACGAGAGCTAATTTTATGTTTTGTAGGCTGTAGAGACATTGAATTTTTTTTTTGGGATAAATTAATAATCTCATGATGGAATTCCATTCATTCATCTGTCTTCACTTTGGAACTCTGAAATGAGAAAAGCAATTTACTGGAACAATTACCTTCATTTTGTACATGTTAAAAAAGAACTGGCGGGGATACAATTACAGATAAAAAACCTACATGCTGACAACTGTTATTTTGAAACGGCTCCTGCTGTCCAATTAGTTTCACCTGTTGATGGACGCCGGGCTGCTTCATCAACTGAGTAAAAAATTAATGATTATGATTTCAATACATTTGCCTGAATTTTCAACAGAATTGATATCACTTCCTCCATATTTGGCCCACTTACTGGTTCTTTCATCAAGCAGGCTACGCTTACTTTAGTCAAGCATAAGACGAAGTCTGTCCCACAAATTCCTTTTAGACCAGGATCAACATAGAAATCTAGCTCCGCTTCAGGGTTTTCTTTCTCCATGATAGAAACTTTTGCCGTTGAAAGTAGGCTTTCCTTTCCATCCTGTGTAAAAGCAGCATCTTTCCCTGTGATTAGTTCCAGCAGAATGACTCCAAAAGCATAAACTTCGATCTTGGGAGTCACTTGTCCTACCCCAACATACTCGGGCGCCATGTAACCTCTAGTCCCCACAACATGTTTTGTCAAGGCAGCACTTGTTTTCCTTGCTGCTCTTGCAAGACTGAAATTTGAAATCTTGGCCCTTGGATTGCCGTTTAAAAGAACATTGCTGCTTTTAATGTCCTGGTGCACGGTGCACATAAGCAGGTTCGGTGAAGCTGTGAAGATAGTTAAGTCCATTAGCAACATCCAGAGCAATCTGAATTCTCTTTGTCCAATTTCCACTTTCCTTGGACTTTTTACAGAATAGCAATTCTCTTAGGGACCCATTTCCCATATACTCCAAAACAAGATAGAAACAGCCAAGATTTTCGCACACACCTTCAAGCTTAATCAAATTGAGGTGGTTGACCCTCTTCAGAATGTTCACTTCCTTTATAACGTCTCTTCTCATCTTCTTAACAGCTAAGATCTCCCCACCAAACTCTCCGCGATACACAGAACCCTTTATTCTACTTTCGAAGCTGAATTTTTCAGTAGCTTTCTTTACCTTTTCAAATTCAAAGACTTTCAAAACTTGCTCATAGCTTGCAATTTTGACACGAAGGTCTTCTCGCACTACCAGTTTTCTTTCTCTACAACTCCCAGTAACCAAGTCTCTTCTCTTTTTGCAAGAGAGGAAGACGATAGCTGTAATGATAATGACGGCTAGCAAAGAGCAAGCACAGCAGACTCATAAAGTTTTTTCTTTGATCTTCTATTTCTAGGACTCAAAGCTGATGGAGGAGATGTGTCTGTGTTGTTGTGAATTACAGTTTGTGAACTTTTGTAGGCAGAGGATTTAGAATTGTCGTGTCAGAAAAAAGAGTCAGATTTTTCCCATACCATTTGCATCAAGTATACTCTTCGTGCTTGCATTGAATCTGTTAGCAATATCGGGAATTTTATCATCTGAGCTAAGAGGGTAGGCTATTGTGATAGAAACATCTCACAAATCAAAAGGTTAAATTTTTAGGTGAGATTTAAAAATATGATTTATATTATTTTTTAATATATTTTTTTAAATAAAAGTCTTTTAGCCTTGAAATTTGCAAAGACTCACTTTACTTTATATTTAATTTTTATCAAATAAATAGGAATGGTGAGATTCGAAATCGTGACCGTTTGGTCATCAAGACTTTGATACCATGTCAGAGAACCATTTCAACTTAAAAATTTAAATTTTTAGTTGAGTTTTCAGGATATGATTTATATTATTCTCTAACCGCTACTAGATAATTTGTTCCTCTGATCATTTGATTCGTTGTCGGGTAGCACATCGAAATGGCACTTGCAGTTGCTCACCGGCAACAAATGATATTCACCATGTGTATTCCTGCGCTTAAGCGCAGCGCAAGTTGATAATCCCTCATATAAGTGTCATTCGCTATAACATAATAGGTTCCACGCGTAGTCGTGACCTGAATTGTAGTGCTGGCCTGATAATATTGGCCAAAACAAGAACAGTTTACCGGAACAATAAACTCTTTGTTGGTAGGGAACTCTGACAGCCTTGTAACGTAGTTGATTCTAGCCAGCTCTTCTTCGTTTGCCGACGTGAGGACTGAGATTGCGGGCACCGATTGAAGAGAAGGTTGAGATTTGAAGATCAGAAAGGCCTGGCAAGATTGGCTCTGGCCATTGCAGCTGTAAAGAAATGCAGAGGATGGTCCTGTCTCATCACTGGCGTTGCAGTCTAATGCTGAATTCTTCGAGTAGTTTTGTTGAGCTTTGGCGTGTGAAGTGAGAAAGCTGAGTGCGAGCAAACTAAACAAGAAGTTAATCATGGTGAATATTTTTTAGGTGAGGAAACAATGATGAGTAGACAAGAAATTCAGAATTATGAGAATGATGAAGAAGATGGATTGTTGCTTCCTAGAAGTATCAAAATAAGCGCGTTAAGAATTAAAAAAAAAAAATTCCTTGAAATTGTTAGGTTTCGTCGACTTTACTATATAGCAACATTCTGGATTTAATATATTTTACTATATTAAAATATATTTTTTATATATATAAAAATTAAGATCATAAAAAAAAATCCAAACAAAAATAAATAAATTTAACCATAAAAATAAACAATTAAATTATTAAAAAAATATTTATTTTTTTAAAAAATTAAAGATTGTTTAACAAATAGGCTAAACATGTATGAGCCTGGAAGATGAGCCTGCGCTCTTCAACTAAAAGAAAAAATTCAAACACTTGTGGCTCTTGAAGGATAGTCCAATGCACCTGGCATATTTTTTTAATGGGTGGCAACATGTCATATTTTCTATAAAAAAATATATATATATATATATATAGAATAGACTACATTTAGTTTATTTAAGAATACGATGCATCATCTTTTAATATAGATTTCAGTTAAAAAATCAAGGTTTAAATTTTAAGATAATAAAACTCTATTTTTAATTTTTTTATTTATATTTATCTAACAAACATCGTAGAAATCTCATTAAATTTAATATTAACTCAAAAGCACTCTTAATCAAATCAGATCGATCTAAAACTCAATAAATAAATCTTTTCAAAACCTAATTTATTTTTTCTAGCAAGATGAAAAATCCAAACAACTCCATGATCCTCTTTATAAAAATAATATATTTACACGAAGATCAATCTTATTGGTGATCGAAACGTGCTCAACCAACCTCTTTCTCTCTCCTACTATTTTTCAGTAAATTTATCTCTCATCTCACAATACAATACTTTGGGAGTGAAATGTGAAGAAAAAAACGAGTTTAGAACTGAAACTTAAAATCCTAAAACTCCAGGGATCAAATAATATGTAAATTGAAACTTGAGGGATCAAATTAAAGTTTTTCATGCCCTTGGAACATTGGGATTTGTTTTTTGTTGTTTATTTTGATCCTTATTTTTTTAATTTTTTTTTACTAGAGCCTAAAATTCTATTTCATAACATTAATCATTAATGTATCGTTAAAATATTTCTTGAGATTGCAAAGAAATAAAGTTAAATAATCGAAATAAAAAAAAAACTATGAAATGAGTAGGGTAGTCTATAGTGTTTTGAGTTTAAGTGAGCGGTGACTCACCTTATTTAAATACTTTTAGCTCTTTTAGTTTTTTTAGCTAATTATCTTGCTCGTGCTTTAAATTAATATTTTTTTAGAAAAAATTTGCAACCCTTATGTCAAATTGTGTGATGTATTGTTGAGACTACATTTTTTTTTATAGAAAATAAAAGGAATAAATTATATAGATTAATTTATAATAAATACAATATTAAAGAACTAAATAAAACAATGATGAAAAAAGAAAAAACTACACTCTCCAGTGAATAATGCTTTGAAAGGAGAGCTAGGACTCCAACAATTCTTTTTAAGTTTTTGTTAACACACACACACACACACATGAAGCAACTATCTATGCGTCACCAACCATATCATTGAATACACTGACTTGTTTATTCATGCTTAGATTGCAGTCTTCGTTGATGAGCAAAATAGGAGTCCTGTATCTGGTAAATTGCTACAAGAAAATGTTAACATGCACTGTAACTCTATTGATTCTGTATCAGATGACCCAAAATCTTTTTTTTATCATTAATTCTTTTGTTAAGAATCTTGAGTTTATAATCGAGCATGCCAAGGGGGTATTCTGATGTTGATCAGCTTCCACGAGAACGTAGGGGAGAAGTGGGGATTTGCGTGATCTTTATCAAAGAATGCGTTCTTGCAGGTAACCTATTTTAATGAATCGTGTTTACTTTAACTGTTTGCAATTGCAGTAATCCAAGTCACAGTGTTCTTGGTCTTATGAACAGGTGATGGATTGAATGCTGCAGATAAGAAGCACAAGCATTCTACCATTAAAGCCCGAAATTACTATTTGTGGGTTCTGTCAATTGTGGATAAACCTGCAACTGTGGGTTCGTATTCTGGCCAAGCAATGAGAAAATCGCTCAACATCGTCCTCATGTCTGTATCAAGCTTTAGCGCCTGTGCTAGACATTGCTAACGTTACAGCTAAAAAAAATAACAGATGCACAGTACGCAGCACATTGTTGCAAGGTGTTGAGTTTGTTTTAAATTATGAGCGAAAGCGACAAAAGAAATAAATGTATATTTAGTTCATATAAAAATTTATACTTTGATTATTGAACTTTATTTCTTTTTAATTTTATCATTGCAATTTATGTTAAAATGATTAAATGTGATTTGCATCTTTTTGCATGTTTGATGTGTTATAGAATATTTCAATATTAAAAAAAAACAAGGATAAAAAATTTAAAAATAAAAATCAGGATCTCAAAAGGCGTGGAAATTTTCATTTTTATTCCTCAGGTCTCAAATTATTCTTTCAATTGTGGCCAAGTGCAAAGGCCTATTGTTTTTAATTTTCATTAATTTTTTAAATTAAAATCTTAATCAATACCCCTTTGTCTCGTTTTTTTTATAAACTTTTTAGTTTAGCTTCTTTTTTAAAAAATAGTAATTAATCTCTTAAATTATTTTCATAATTTCATAATAGTTGAAAGAAATTATTGTTATTTATATTCAAATTTCTTCCTCTTAGATTTTAGATAAATTATATTTACATGATATATTTATAAAAAAAATTATTTATATATAATGATCAAAATTAATCTTTAAGATAAATAGAAAAATAACATATAAATAAAAAGGATATTCAAAATAAAATATTTGCATGCATATATATATTTTATTTTTTCGCAATGAAAATCAACTTCCTGCTTTATGCTTTGATTGATATAGTTTATATATTTTTTTAATTTATTTTATTAAGCTTGGACATCATATTTTAAATTTTCAAATAAAAAAATCATGATATATAAAAAAAACATTCATAATATGGATGCTTTATTTTCTTGTGTTAGAAGCTAATTTGGAATCATGTTCAAATCACAGCAAGGGTGCTCTAGCTTCGTTTAATCTATAATTAAAAGCCTTAACCTCACAATTACATCAATTAAAATCCAAATTAT
>Ga0325404_1006965_pt1 | contig 11822 bp, 13 predicted proteins | sample PopdelMetagenome_18_FD_205664 | JGI IMG/M metagenome (GOLD analysis project Ga0325404, IMG submission 205664) | Populus deltoides microbial communities from Bellville, Georgia, United States - Xylem-Control-R1 | ecosystem: Host-associated > Plants > Phyllosphere > Stem > Wood/Secondary xylem... | reverse complement strand
ATATATATTCCCATTTATTTATTTTTAAATAGAATATCCTTACAACCCAAAATTAATAAAATAACATTTTTTCTATGGAAACAAATTGCCAACAATAGCAATAGAAGAAAGTTAAAATCAGTATGATAATGACAACAAAAGGAGGGAAGATTGAAAGCAAAATTCTGTACGAAGAAGAACGAGGAAAGCAACTCTTGTTTGTTTAGCTCGATAGGAGCCAAGAAAAGAACCGGTTGCTGCTACAGGGACTAAGATGCAAAGAACCGAACTTAAGTCAGCTAAGACATAAAAAGACACAAATAACTCAGACACAAACATAAATTAACCAACTATATAAAGGGACAAAACATATAACTGATAATTCAAAAAAAAAACTTTCCTTAATTTCACTCCCGAGCGCACTGCTTCAGCTTCATTTCTTTCTTCTCTCGGTTGCTGTCTCTCTCTCTCTCTCTCTCTCTCTCTGCCTCACAGTAGTCTTCACTTTTAAGAAAAAACTTCTCTCTACCTCTTGTCTCCCGCGGCGCACGATATCCTTGCCGTTTCTAACTTACGCCCCCGGAGGTAATCCCCTTATCCTACACCTACTCCCATTTCTTCAAACCCTAATTACACTGAGATCGTTATTGTTGTTGGTAGCTGATTAATTTCACTAATTGTGTTTAATTGTCCTTACTCGATCAGGATTACAGAGACTATCGATTCACTCTCTAGGGTTTGATTTTGCGGAGTCTAATTTTTTAATTGATACTGTGAGATCTGCTTCAATTGGAATAAAGAAGAGGAACTCTTTAGGGTTAGGGTTTTGTTGTTTTTTTGTATTTGATGCTTTGGCGGGGATCTGAATCAGAATCCTCCTTGTAATCTTGGGTCGGACCGTGAAATGGCCAATCCTGGAGTCGGGTCTAAGTTTGTATCTGTGAATTTGAATAAATCTTATGGCCAGCAACAGCAACAGCAACAGCAACATCACCATAATAATCAGTATAATTATGGGCAGGGTCGGGGGCGGCCTGGTGGGGCTGGAGGAGGAGGTGGAGGAGGAATGGTGGTGCTTTCGAGGCCACGTAGCTCGCAAAAAGCTGCTGGGCCGAAACTTTCTGTTCCACCCCCCTTGAATTTGCCATCCTTGCGTAAAGAGCATGAAAGGTTTGATTCATTGGGATCTGGTGGCGGGCATGGTAGTGGTGGTCCTGGAAATGGGCCTCGGCCTAGTTCTGCTGGTATGGGGTGGAGTAAACCTGCTGCAATTGCTGTGCAGGATAAAGAAGGGTTGGATGTTAGTGGTAATAATAATGGAGTTGATAATGTAAATAATTACGGTGGTGGTGATCTGGGAGGGGGTAATGTGGGTAATGGGGTTAATAAAGCGAGCACCGGTAGCAGTGGTAGTGTGTATATGCCGCCTTCTGTGAGGCCAGTGGGTCCGGCTGCTGCTTCTGGCGGTCGATGGAGTTATTCAGTGGTGGAGAAAGCTGTGGTTTTGAGGGGTGAGGATTTTCCTTCATTGAAGGCAACTTTGCCTGCTGTGTCTGGGCCAGAAAAGAAGCAGAAGGATGGTTTGAGTCAGAAACAGAAGCAGGTGTTGAGTGAGGAGTTAGGTAATGAGCAGAGGGATGGATCTAGTTTGAGTAGGGTTGTTGATATGCGTCCCCAAATGCAGGCAAGGAATAATTTGGGTAATGGATTGGATGAGAATGGTGGTGACAACCGACGGTTGGGTCGTTCTGTTATATCCGAGAAAGAGCGGAAACAGCAAGAGTACTTGTTGGGTCCTTTGCCATTAGTTCGGTTGAATCCTAGGTCAGATTGGGCTGATGATGAGCGGGACACAGGGCATGGTTTGACTGACAGAGGGAGAGATCATGGTTTTTCAAAGAATGAGGCTTACTGGGAGAGGGATTTTGATTTTCCAAGACCAAGTGTTTTACCACAGAAACCAGCTCACAATCTTTTTGACAGGCGAGGACAGCGTGACAATGAAGCTGGAAAGATTTTTTCCAGTGAAGTCACTAAGGTTGACGCTTATGGAAGAGATGTCAGAACACTAAGCAGAGAGGGAAGGGAAGGAAACTCATGGAGAGTTTCCTCACCTCTTACAAAAGATAGACTCCCTACCCAAGAGGCTGGAAATGAAAGAAACAGCATTGGTGTAAGACCACCTAGTCTGAACAGAGAAACAGTCAAGGAGAATAAGTACATCCCTTCGGCTTTCCGGGACAGTTCTCAGGACAATGCTGAAAGTAGGGATGTGGGGCATGGGCAAGGAGGGAGACAGCCCTGGAGTAATACTATCGATTCTTTTGGCAATCGAGGGCCTGAACGGAATACTCGAGATCGTTATGGAAGTGAACAATACAACAGATTCAGGGGTGATTCGTACCAGAATAACTCAGTTGCCAAATCATCATTTTCTGTGGGTGGTAAAGGGCTTTCAGTTAATGACCCCATACTGAATTTTGGTAAGGAGAAACGCCCCTTTTCAAAGAGTGAAAAACCTTATCTAGAGGACCCTTTCATGAAGGATTTTGGAACTTCTGGTTTTGATGGACGGGATCCCTTCTCCGGGGGGATTATCAGTTTGGTTAAGAAGAAGAAGGATGTGCTTAAGCAGACTGATTTCCATGATCCTGTTCGGGAATCTTTTGAGGCTGAACTTGAGAGAGTTCAGAAGATGCAGGAACTGGAACGGCAGCGGGTAGTTGAAGAGCAGGAAAGGGCTATGGAGTTAGCTCGTAGAGAAGAAGAGGAGAGAATGAGGCTAGCTAGGGAACAAGAAGAAATGCAGAGAAGGTTGGAAGAAGAAGCTAAAGAAGCTGAATGGAGAGCTGAACAAGAGCGACTGGAAGCCATCCGAAGGGCAGAAGAACATCGGATAGCTAGAGAGGAGGAGAAACAGAGATTGTTTATGGAGGAGGAGAGGAGGAAACAAGGTGCTAGGCAGAAACTCTTAGAATTGGAAAAAAAAATTGCGAAGAGGCAAGCTGAAGCAGAAAAGAGTGGCAATGACATTTCTTCTGGTGTTGCAGATGAGAAAATGACAGGGATGGTGACAGAAAAAGATGTTTCCAGGGTGATAGATGTTGGTGATTGGGAAGAAAGTGAAAGGATGGTCGAGAGCATCACAGCTTCAGTATCCTCTGATTCCTCAGTAGTGAATAGACCATTTGAGATGGGTTCTAGGCCTCACTTTTCTAGAGATGGCTCTTCAGCTTTTTTAGATAGAGGAAAAGCTGTGAATTCATGGAAGAGAGATGTATTTGACAATGAGAACAGTGCAGCATTTGTTCCACAAGACCAGGAGAATGGTCACCCTAGTCCTAGGCGAGATGCATCTGTTGGAGGGAGAGCATTTTCTAGGAAAGAGTTCTATGGAGGACCTGGATTAATGCCCTCTAGGCCTTATCATAAAGGAAGGATTACTGATCCTAATGTGGATGATCTTAGTCAACAAATTAGAAGTCAAAGGTGGAATATTTCTGGGGATGGAGATTATTTTTGTAGAAACTCAGAGATTGAACCCGAGCTTCAAGAGAACTTTGCTGATAGTGCATGGGGGCATGGTCTTAGTCAGGGCAATCCTTATCCTCAATACCATGAAAGAATGTATCAAAACCACGAGGCAGATGGGCTCTATTCATTTGGGAGGTCACGGTATCCCATGAGGCAGCCTCGTGTTCTACCTCCTCCATCTATGGCTTCATTGCACAGAAACCCTTATAGAGGTGAGAATGAACGTCCTGGTCCCTCAACCTTTCCAGAGAATGAGATGCGGTACAATCATGGAGCTAGAAATGGATCTACCATGCAGCCAAGGTATGATAGCAGTTATCAACAGAACCTTGGACGAGCTGAAATAATTTCCCAGGAAGAGAATACCGAGACTGAGGTGCAGAAACTGAATAGGAACACAAGGTGTGACTCACAGTCTTCACTCTCTGTTTCAAGCCCCCCTGATTCTCCGGTTCATCTCTCTCATGATGATTTGGATGAATCTGGAGATTCTCCAATGTCATCAGCTGGTGAAGGCAAAGATTCCTTGTTGGGTCCAGAAAATGAATCTGCAGCCTTGCATACTGAAGCTGAGAAAGAGAATATGATGAGTGGCTCAAGTATTCTCTCCAATGGGGACGATGAGGAATGGGCTGTTGAGGACGATGAACAGTTGCTGGTATATTTTCCAAAAATAAACTAGTATTGTTTGAGATTTTCTTTGGAAGTCCTTCCTTGATAAGTTTTGCTTGAGTTTGCTGCCATAGTTATTGTTTTTGGGTCCAGGGATATTATTTTTGTTGATTCTATTTATACTTAATTTTGTTTGCTTAAGATCTTGCAATAAACCACAGTCTCTGGAGTGATAGGTTTTGTTACATAAAATTGCTGCCTAAGGAAGTTAATGTGATTGTTGTGGTTGGACTGAATGAGCTCATGACCTTGCTATGTGGTTCTTGTTACTTTACTAATCTTTTTTGTGCTGAGTTATGGTAATTCAAATAAAGATTCTTTTTGGGAATTGGGGGTGGGGGTGGGGGTGGGTGAAGGTTTCAATGGAACATGCAATGGCACGGGCATTAACAAGAAGGGTTTCTTTAGTATATCATCTTCCTAATCATCAAATCTCCACATTAACTTGTGTATTTAATGCTTGGTGATTCTTGTGTTTTTGTTTCTGTGGTTCTGCTTTGTTTTGCAATCTCACCTTGTGACCTGTAGTTCTAGCTTGTTAAATGTCGATGCTTCAATCTCCAACTTGTTGGATATACATCCATGTCTAAAAGATTTTTGCCTCAAGTTTTTAATTTATGGGTTACTAAATCTTGGATAGACTGTTGTGTGAATGTTGCTTTAATAATTTTTCCTGAATCTGCCACCGTCCATCATCTTGCTGTTAGTCAGTATGTAGACTGCCTTTCTGCTTCTTGTTTTGGCTTTTTTTTTATTTGGTTTTAGGAACAGCCTAAGATCTCTTGTATTTTCCCATTGTAGCTGGCTTGTCACTTGAACATCTCGATTACTGACTGTTCCTTTTTAATTACTCACCTTTGATTTATCCAAAAAGTAAAATATGATGATACAGTTGCAGGAGCAAGAAGAATATGATGAGGATGATGATGGTTATGGGGAAGAAGATGAAGTGCACGACGGAGAAGATGAAAATATTAACCTGACTCAAGATTTTGAAGACATGCATTTAGAGGATAAAGGTGCACCTGACATGATTGACAACTTGGTCTTGGGCTTCAATGAGGGTGTTGAGGTTGGGATGCCCAATGATGGGTTTGAAAGAAGTTCAAGGAATGAAGAAACCAAATTTGTGATACCACAACCTTCAGAAGAACAGGGATCTATTGATACAATGTGCAGTGATGGGCAAACCCTTCAAGTGGATGGTTCAACTCAAGTGAATGTCGATAATTCTTCAAGAATCTTCCAGGAAACAGAGAAGGCAATTCAAGACATGGCAATTCAATCCAAAATTGCTTCTCAAACTTCAGCATCACCTGAGCTTAAGGATCATTGTGATGCTCCTACTGGTCATGGCTTGTCCATTCAGCCCCAAATCCAATCTTCATCTGGTCAGACTGTCATGTCTAGTATTCTGTCTGTTAGTAATCTGCCAGAGGTACCTGTTAAGCTTCAGTTTGGGCTATTTTCTGGTCCTTCTCTGATACCTTCACCAGTTCCAGCCATACAGATTGGTTCTATACAGATGCCTCTTCATCTCCATCCCCCAGTTGGCCCATCCCTCACTCACATGCACCCATCACAGCCTCCTCTCTTTCAGTTTGGTCAGCTGAGGTATACACCTCCCATTTCACAGGGGGTTTTGCCTTTGAATCCTCAGTCAATGTCCTTGGTCCGGCCCAGTAATCCAAGTAATTTTCCTTTCAATCAGAATGTTGGAGGTGCTTTACCTATTCAACCTGGTCAAGACACTGTGAAAGCTGATGTTTCATCAATTTCAATGGATAACCAACAAGGCCTTCTCCCACGACACTTGGATCTATCTCATATGGCTGCGAAAGAAGGAAATTCCTTGCCACTGAGAGAAAGATCTGATAGCACTATAAAAATACACCAGGGCAAAGAAGATCGTTCTCACAGTGGTGATAGCAATTCTAGCACCGAATCAAGTTTTCAAGGAGAAAATTCATTTGTGAAGAATTTAAAAAATGTACCTACTCAAGAACTGGAAGGCCAGTCTCAAACTGGTGAACTATCATCTCTATCGGTTTCCAAAGAAAAATATTTAGGAGTTTCAAAGGGTCCAGGCCTAATATCAGGTGGGAGAGGGAGAAGGTATGCCTTCACTGCAAAAACTTCTGGCTCAAGATCATCATTTCAGGCTTCTGAAGTTTCTCGCTCAGATTCTAGTGGATTTCAGAGGAAACCTCGACGTCTGCGAACAGAATTTCGAGTTCGGGAAAATTCTGATAGGAAGCAATCTTCTGGACCAGAGGTTGATGATAAGTCTAAAATCAGTTATGGGCGTGCTGGTGCAAGAAGTGGGTCTAGGAGGATGGTTGTTGCAAATAGACAACCAAAACAGCCATTTGAATCAGAGGGCTCAATTTCAAGGCCAGGAAGTTCACGGGAGATAGATTCTCGAAGCAGGGTTGAAAAGGGAGCTGGAAAAGAATCTTTGAGAAAGATCCAGAACATCTCTCACTCCAGAGAGGATGTAGATGCTCCTTTGCAAAGTGGAATCGTGCGTGTATTTGAGCAACCTGGCATAGAAGCACCTAGCGATGATGATGATTTCATTGAGGTGAGGTCAAAGAGGCAAATGCTGAATGATCGACGAGAACAGAGAGAGAAAGAAATCAAGGCAAAGTCTAGGGTTTCAAAGGTTCTATTGCAGTTTTACTTTGAATTAGCATTTGTTGCATAAAAAACTTGTTGCTTAATTACTTCAGTTTCCTGATATTAGATGGCACGGAAACCTCGTTCTTATTTGCAAAGCGTTACTGTGTCTTCCATCTCAAATAACAATTATACACCAGTTGGTGGAGAGGCATCAAACAGCATTTGCTCTGATTTTGTGGCTCCTCAGGGGAATGGCTTGGCAAGCATTGAAGTCTCAGCTGGATTCAATGCACCCATAGTGTCCCAACCATTGCCTCCAATTGGAACTCCTGCTATGAAAGCTGATGCTCAGGGTGTCAAGTATATACTCTTTCAAGAATTTTATGTAGCCAAACATATATAGACAGTCTTGTAAGTCTCATATGTTCTTCTGCAGGTCCTTCCAGACAAGCTCCTTGACCATTGTGTCTGGTGGTGGAAAGAACCTTGCTCCGGGTTTAATTTTTGATGGCAAGAACAATGTTCTGGAAACTGCCCAAACATCTTTGCGCTCTTGGGTTAGTTCACGAATTAACCAACAGGTCTGGTTAACAGCTCTTACCATCATTTTGCCAATTACAGCGGTCAAAGTGCCATGATATTTTAATGTTCCTCATGGGGTGGTTCTATCATTTTGCATGAATACGAATCCTTTGATTTCACTGAAAAAACATGATGGAAGTCTTGGTGATTACTTGAAGTTGTTCCTCTTTAGTGTAGTGGCTGTTTCTTTTTATGTTTCATTCATCGATTTTGGGTTGCTGGGTCATTCTAATCTCTTTTGAAGTTTGGTGCAGAGTTTACTGCAAAAAATCATCCTTATTTCAAGGTCTGGCTTAATGATTTTAGTCTGTCCAGTCCTACCACACTTGCTCGTCTTCAAGACCTTAGAATCAATTCAACTTCTTGTTTTTTTTTTTTTTGAAGAAGGAAAGGAAGGGGATGAGAGGGAAAGGAGGATAATAAAATTTTTATTTAATTTTTTTTGCTTGTTCTTGTAGAGAAAGTGGGCAGAAAGTTCAGAGGAAAATATGTTAATTTTGAAGATCCTGTGCTTATCTTGCTTTAAAATGCTTACAAAGCAGGACAATTTTAGAGAAAGGTTGAAGATGGTAGCTTATAGGGTTAGCGTGTAGGATCTAGGGGTTTAGAAACTGAAAACAAAGGTCTGAAAGTTAATATAAACAAAAGGTAGAAAACTACTAGCTTCACAATAATAGATTCTAACACAATGAAAGGACCCCACTATCAATAACAAACCAAAGTGTGTTGTATTCATGATAATTTCATCATATACTAACTGAAACACTACAAGTGTGTGTGTGTGTGTGTGTGTGTGTATGCATGCATGCTTGAGTTATTCCTAATCCTAATCAGATTTGGACTGATAAATAAGAAATATAAATATTCCTATTTTAACTAAGAAAGAGAAACTTAAATAGTCCTGATTAGAAGATACTGTATATTTCCTATATAGCTAGACAATATCTCTTTGCAGGAAGTTTACTGAAATTACAAACCTGCTGTTGCTTAAATCCCCAGGCTGCATCAGTTTGCCACTTTACCCTGGAAGCATGCTCCACCATTTTAGTGGAAGCACATATGGGCTCCTGTCTTGTTTTATTACTACTGTTTTCTAACTGCATACTGATTTATTCTCTCTGCAAAGCTCTGACATATGATGTGCCATCAAAGCATTTTACGTCACCAGGGAGATCTAGTACCATTAAAGATGTGCAGCATTCTTTGCCGATATCAATTTCAACTCACGCTAGTGAGAAGTTTTTCTCTTAGATTTTGGTAGAGAAACTGTTGATAGGCAAATAGATCAATCTTTTAGTGTCGACCATGCAGATAAACTGCAGACAAGGTGCTGCTAGGTCATTAGAATAAGCAAGTTGAAAAAATTTGTTTAATTGTTTCAAGTGGGTTTTGTATTACAGTTTGAAGGTCCATAATCTAATTTTTCTCTTAAATAATTGTTCTGATGCCTCTTTTCATATTTTTGCAATGATTTCATTGTTATTAATCATCTGTGACCATTTGGTAAATCTGCAATTGATAACTGAAATTGATGAATTGTGTCTGATAGGTTATGGCACTAACACAGACTCAACTCGATGAGGCTATGAAGCCTGTGCAATTTGATTCACATTCATCTGTTGGTGATCCAACTAACTCAGTTAGTGAGCCCAGCTTGCCCTCATCATCCCTTTTGAGCAAGGACAAGTCGTTTTCTTCTGCTGTTAGTCCAATCAATTCATTGCTTGCAGGGGAGAAAATTCAATTCGGTGGGCATTTACTTTCTTGTGTATGATCTTAGAATTACTATTAGCCTTATTTTGAAAATTTTGCTGTTCCTTTATATTCAGGTGCTGTTACATCTCCTTCAATTCTTCCTTCTAACAGCCTCTCAGTTACCCACGGGATTGGCCCCCCTGGTCCATGTCGATCGGACATTCATATTTCTCATAATCTCTCTGCAGCTGAAAATGATCGTTCTCTTTTCTTTGAAAAAGAGAAACACTCCAATGAATCTTTTTCTCACTTGGAAGATTGTGAAGCTGAAGCAGAAGCAGAAGCAGAAGCAGCTGCTTCAGCTGTTGCTGTTGCAGCCATTAGTAGTGATGAGATTGGTGGGAATGTGCTGGGTGCGAGCCCTGTCTCTGGTTCAGACTCCAAAAATTTTGGAAGTGCTGATCTTGATAGCATATCAGCAGGTACTGATTTTTTTTTTTTTCTGCAACATTTGTTGGGAGCCTTATATATCTGTTTCTATTTAAGAGTATTTTTTTAAAGCTGTATTAGAGCTCTTTTTTATAATATTTGGCAGGTGCTTCTTCTGATCAGCAATTAGCAAGTCAATCAAGAGCTGAAGAGTCTCTTACTGTGACTCTTCCGGCTGACCTTTCAGTGGAGACTCCAATTTCCTTATGGCCATCTTTGCCAAGTCCACAGAATTCTGCAAGTCAGATGCTTTCGCATGTCCCTGGAGCTCCACCTTCTCATTTTCCCTTCTACGAGATGAATCCCATGTTGGGAGGACCTATCTTTGCTTTTGGGCCACATGATGAATCAGCATCTACTCAATCACAGTCCCAGAAAAGTAAAGCATCAGTTTCTGGTCCACCTGGGGCCTGGCAACAGCATTCTGGTGTAGACTCATTCTATGGTCCTCCAGCTGGTTTCACTGGCCCGTTCATTAGTCCACCTGGGAGCATCCCAGGGGTTCAAGGTCCACCTCACATGGTTGTCTACAATCATTTTGCACCAGTGGGACAGTTTGGACAAGTTGGCTTGAGTTATATGGGTACCACATATATCCCATCAGGAAAACAACCTGATTGGAAGCATCACCCTGCATCTTCTGCCATGGGTGTTGAAGGGGACATGAATGACATGAATATGGTTTCAGCACAGCGCAACCCGACCAACATGCCTACTATCCAGCATCTTGCTCCTGGTTCTCCACTTTTGTCAATGGCCCCGCCCATGGCTATGTTTGATGTTTCTCCTTTCCAGGTAGACATTTGATCTATGGAGTGGAAGCCTAGAACTATTTGGTTGCCAAAATGATGGTTGCTTCCTATTCTTTTTGCCAAAAACTGTCTAATCAAATGGAAGCTCTCTGTTACACATTTAGGATATTTGAATAACTTGGTTTGGACCAAAATTGGTTGACTTCAATTGCTTGAAGGTCGATTAATGGTTTCTTCCATATTTGCTTATCGTGTTATATTGCTGTTTTATTAACATAACCTAACATTTTGATTAAATTGTTTTGCCCAGTCATCTCCTGACATGTCAGTCCAAGCTCGCTGGCCTCATGTTCCTCCATCCCCTCTTCAATCTCTTCCTGTGTCAATGCCATTGCAACAAGCAGAAGGTGTGCTTCCATCTCAGTTTAACCATACCCTTCCTGTTGACAAACCATTAGCTGCCAACAGGTTCTCTGAGTCGCAAACACCTGCTCCTTCTGACAATAGACGGAACTTCCCTACAACAACTGATGCCACTGTCAGCCAGTTACCAGATGAACTAGGGTTGGTAGACTCTAGTGCCACCAGCATGGGGGCTTCAACTCAGAGCATTGGTGCTAAGAGCTCATTGGCAAGCACTATTCCAGAGGCTGGCAAGACAGATGTTATGCAGAATGGCAGTGTTAGCAATGGTAGTGGCAAGAACTCCAGCTCTGCTTTGAAGACACAGCCTTTTCACCAGAAGAATAAATCTGCCAAGCATTACAATAACTCTGGGAATAATAATCAGCGTGGAGGTGGAGGCTCTCAGAAGAATAGTTCCGGAGGTGAATGGTCTCATCGTAGAATGGCTTACCATGGAAGGAATCATTCTTTGGGTACAGAAAAGAACTACCCCTCTTCAAAAACGAAGCAGATTTATGTAGCTAAACAGACTACAAATGGGACATCAACAACATCATGAGGAACATCGAAGTTGATTTTCCTGGATTTTACAAGCTGAAATCTTCGGGGATAGAAAGCATCTCTCGAGAATGAAAATTTTGGCATACCATTGGGCAGAATCTATGGTAGGGAATGGATGAGTTTTGAATTTTACGAGGGTTCATAAATTGATTGATATACAGGTCTGTCTATCTAATGTGTTGTTGCCCAACGGGTTGACAATAGCTTCTTGGTTTTTTTTTGGTTCTTAGACGAAGAGGGAGTTCTAGTGTGTCAGTTGGCTTGGTGCTATTATTTCAAGGCCTTGCGTATTAGTTGGGTTTGGTCCGTTTCTGTTGTCCTTCGTCTTTGCTGGATTTCACCAACCCAATTGGTATATTTTCGGATTGATGTCTTAAAATATTAGTAATCCACCAGATAGATATTCTTTTTCCACTCATGATAAATACGAGGCTTTGGGAATGTTCCGACTTCCTGTCGTCTTTTCGCAGTATCACTTCGATTGCAACTATGATTACAATTTTAAGTTTATACGTGATTTAAATAAAATCC
>Ga0325404_1006960_pt1 | contig 11828 bp, 11 predicted proteins | sample PopdelMetagenome_18_FD_205664 | JGI IMG/M metagenome (GOLD analysis project Ga0325404, IMG submission 205664) | Populus deltoides microbial communities from Bellville, Georgia, United States - Xylem-Control-R1 | ecosystem: Host-associated > Plants > Phyllosphere > Stem > Wood/Secondary xylem... | reverse complement strand
TCCTCGCAGATGTTGCGTTAATTTGATGCTAGAGAGCCGATGAAATTAACATTTTCGCTATGGCATTAACGATGCTCATTCCAAAGATGGATTGAACCAAATGAAAAATTAAAAATTCAAGCCTTTGAATTGTTAATTTGAGTGGTTATTCTGTACAGTCTTGACTGTTATAGAAATGTTACTCTTTTCCAACTAAAAAAAAAACGTAATGTGATCAGCTCTACACATATATTCTCGCCTGGCCAACAATGGTATTGGCCTTGCAATCCAAAGACTTGGTTTTCGTGCAATGTATGAAGGACTAGGATTTACAGAAGAAATTGAAAAGCTATAAGTTGGTCTGTAGACTCAAGAATGATGGTCGACTGTTCATAGCTCTTCCCTTGAGGTACCTAGAAAAAATAAAATGACACGATAACTTTGCTAGATCTTGCTAACTAAGCAGCACCAATTGCAGATATGAAAAAGACGTGCTGGCTTTTACAGGTTGCCATCACATTCTTACAGAAACCGAGAATAAGGAGGTGAAGGAATACATAGAGTAGCATACTGGGGAACAAAATTATCAAAGGCACAAAGCAGTGATTTGAAGGGTTTTGCCTCATGACTACAATAGAGATTAGTTGCAGTGTTTCTTGAGGCAATGGGATTTACTTTAGCTGCAGGGAAAAATTATGGTCATGACAAAATTAAATCACTATAGCTAAGTACCTAAATATATACACTCAGTTCTCTCTGGCAAAGGAAGAAGAATTGAAGCCAGTTATGGACTACCAAAACCAGCTAGACTATATTGTAGCTGTCGAGAGTGGTGTTTTTGTTCTATCTATGATGGTAATATGGCCAAGGCAGCTACAGGTCACTGAAAATATGAAGGAATTTTGTTGATTTGCCAGATAAGATTTCCTATGTCGAAAATTCTAGCTTCAATGAAAATGAATGGTTGCATAACAAATTCTTCTAGGTCTACAAACGCATGTCTCTGTTTCAGTGTAAGACGGAGAGGTTTTTTATTTCAACAGCTCAAAACTCAATTTGCTCAAATGTTGATAATAAATCTACAATTTTTCCCATCCCGCAATCAAATTTACAAGGAAAATTGTACTCGCAACAGTCCACGTACTATCAGAAATTCAACTATACCAATCCAGAAAGAGGATTGAAAAAGTAAGAACAAAAAGGAAAAGCAAGAGAAAAGTCCTGCTACTGCTATTCCGCTGTATTGCCTGAGACAACTCTTTGTTTCCAAGCTCTACGTTCTTTGTAGCTTCAACTGCCTACAGGACAACGCAAAGAAAGGTGTGAGAATGGATTACAAAACAAAGAGCCAAAAAAAAAAAAAAACTTAAAATGATTATCAGTTCAACAGGAAGACCAAAAACACAGGCAATTTTGTTCCTCCTTTTTCCTCCTCCTTCCTCTTCCTCTTCCTCTTCCTCTTCCTCTAGTTTTTTTTTTTTGGATGCAGAGGCTCTGTTGTACCCAAAGCACTGCACTAAATTTACCCACTAGCCCAGAAATTAATTGATAATCTATGAGCTTAGATAATACAATCCGAATGCAATCGGGTATAAAAGAGAAATGAACAAGAACGTCATAGGATATTTCTTTTTTGCCCTCAGAGTTTAAAATGCAAAGGAGCATTCTGCTTGCAGTTTATTCTTCGTGATGCAGGCTAGAACTAACATTCAAAGCAGATTTTTACTTCACAGAACCCAACCATGCAGCTTCACATACACATTAATTTTCCATCCAAAGATATAGGAGGTTCAAAGAAATGTAAGTGTTCAAGCTAGACATGCTGACCTCCTCATACAGAAGCTCTATTTGTTGTGCTTGTTGCAGAACATGCATTGACATTAGGTGATTCAATGCAGACATTTCCAGCATCTTAGTTTTGGTTTCTTGAACTGCTTCTAGAAGACTAGTCAATTCCACCTGCATAAAAGTCCATCAGCAAGCAGCTCAAATTGTATCAACCTCAAAGACCCATCTGAACAATTGAAGAATCCCATACTGGAAAAGGTTGTGAGAAGCTCATCAATAGATATTCTTATAACCTGCAGGGCACGAGTCTCATCATCCAACACTTGCTGCTGCACTCTAAGAGACTCTGGCTGAATGTCATCAGGTTCACTGAACTCTAAATTGTTTGTTTTAGAGGAATAAACAGTAGTTGTATTTTTATTTGCAGCCCGGTTAAGTTTTCTTCTTGGTATCCTCTTATTAATAGCATCTTGGAAGCGTATAGCTCTTAGCTGATCAAACCGTGCAGTGACAGAATGAAGTTTCTCACTTAAAATCAAAACCTGCAAATTTAAAAGCAGCAGCATGGTGAATTAATTCGGCAAAACAATGCCTTAAATTTCATTTCAGCCCAAAAGAAAAAAGTGAATCCTATGCTGGGATTTCAATATAGAAAGTGAAGTTATTAGCAAATCCTGAATCTGCAAAGAATGAAATTTGTATTAAGACTAAACAAAGACAACTGACTCTCTCTCCACCACCACTGTGATAGCAACAGAAAGGGTTTGCATCACAATACTAACATGAAGCATCAAAACACTGTTTGTAGTTATAATATCTAATACAACTGAGAATTGTGACAATTTACAATTAGAGTTCCAAGGTCCCTAATTGATTTAATATTCGTACTATGCTACATGTTTAGAAGAATAGATCTATATTAAATAACAAACTTCAATATGGAGATTAGGAAGAGAGAAAGGTGATTCAGTCAAGGAAGGATACTGTTCCAGCAAGCTGAGTATTTTATCCCCAGACAAATTTAGCATGCAATGAATAAGCTCGGTTAAAACTAAAGAAGAGAATAACCATACCACCCCATGTTTGTGTACTATAGTATCAGTGTTGGCGGTATCAGCCTTGATGCCAAGCCACCCCTTGTGTTTGCTGCTTCATCGTTTATGCTATTCTTGAGAATATCAATTTGTTCTTTGCATGCTTTAATAAATGCAGTAACCTGCAGAAATTGTTGTTACAGAAAATGCTCAGGAAAAATAGTCCCATATAGAGATAAAGAAGATCAGATGGCCAGAAGGACAATCCGAGTTATTTTCAATTGCTGCTTTAATGAACATACATGGAATTTGTGATCCCTCCAACAGAATAGAAGAGACAATAAATAGTTCATTAAGACATACAATTAAACCTAGGAGTCTATCACAGCAAGGTTCATTGAGCTATTACCCATATGGCAGGCCAATGCTTAACTTCCAGGCATCAAAACAAGATAAGCTAGTTAAAAACAACACCCGATGAAAAACCAATAACATAAATAATACTAACATTTCCTCTATCAAGCACAGCTAATTGAAAGATGGATTATTTCTACACTGTCTCCAACTATATAGGAGACATTGACCCGACAGACTATAATACCCCACAACTTACCTCTTGTTCAATACTATCCCTCTCCTGTTCAGTGGTACGATGCAGATCAACATAATCCTTCCTATGCTTCAACATAAATTGTTCTAATGCTCCAATGCTTTCAAGCTAATACATACACCAAATGAACCAACCAAAAAAAGAGAGTCAGCCAGCCAGTCATATATAACTTGTATGTGCATCCCAAAATGCTCCTTTTGTTTAAAAAACAACAAAAAAATTCGAAACTTCAGCCTAAAATAAATAAAATAAAAAACAAGGTTAGCATAAACAAGCAGTGTCGAGAAGAGTGGCAGCATCAAACATACCGTTTTAAGAGCAGCTCTAGTAAACGGTGATCTTTGCCGTGGTTTATGAATAATAAAAGACGCCATAATAGCTGCCAATCTGGTCTGTCAAAAAGCAACCACAACTCTAAATTCAGCACCATTGATATAAGAAGGAAACTGTAATTTGAAGAAGCAAATGAATAAAATAATAAAAGAAAAATTAAATTTTTTACCTCATTGTAACCTAAAGATATAGCAATGTGCCTCACTGCATCTTTAAAATCCTCTGTTCTATCTCTAATTTTCGCCATACTGTCTTTATACCATCACCATTAAATTACCTTCAAAAACCAGAAAAAAGATCAAGCTTAAATGAACGAACTGTATCGAACTGAAAGACTCCAGAAAGTGTCAGTGAAAAGGAATTGAACTATGATTAAGTTGAAGTTGCAGAATTGTTTCGAATACAGAGAGGGGGGAGATCGCGACAGAGGAGAATTCGAGACCCAGAAAAAATCTAGACTCAAAAGAGAGAGGCCAAGAACTAAACGTTTCTCTTTCTTTTCTAATTTCTTAATAAATAGACTTGGTTGGGTCCATCATAATAAAAAAAAATTAAACGGCCCATCAAATTTACAGCCCGTTGTCGTGTATAATTATTTTATGACTAAACCAAACGTGCCCTTGATAAATCTCAATTCTCAAAATTGCTTGACAAGACTAGAGGCCTCAACCTCAACGCTCTAATTTGGGCTAAGCAATTCAAGTATCGAAGAAGCAGCTTTGCCTTTTCAGGTTATTTTACAAGTACAAATTAAGCATTTTACTCTTCTGTTCACTGCAAGTTCTGTTCTTTTATATGGTGTTGTCATCGTTTTGGTATTCTCTATTTGATCTGCTTGATTTGTATGGCCAGCCCTCTTTAATTCGCGACAGTTTGAAAAAAAATTGCATTTATTTATGTTTCCAACGATGGCATTTTATGCTTTCGTGTTCAATGCCTCAGATTTTCTTTATGATTTTTTCTCTTTGAATTTCATTATTTTAAAGCGGTTTCTATGATATGAAATTAATGATCACATTTTTATAACTTACACACTTTTATCTTTGGATCAAAACAAAAGGTAGATAACTGAGATTTATGTTCACGATTTATAGGCTAGCACAGGGTTGATAGAGTGATAAATCCCATTTTTACACACATAAGGGTACCTTGTCTGTAACAATTGCTGGTTGCCGCTTGATTGTGTACCTTTTCCCTCTTCATTATTTGGAATTTTGTTGATTCTTGGAACACGAAATTTGGGTTTTGTATAGTTGGGTTTTGTGTAGCTAACTAGGGTTTTCTTGATAATGTAGGAAATGGGTTTGTGGACGTTATTGGAGGGATTTCTGCTCCTTGCAAATGCATTTGCAATATTAAACGAAGATCGTTTTCTTGCACCTAGAGGATGGAGCTTCTCCGAATTCTCTGTAGGTCGAACAAAGTCTTTGAAAGGGCAGCTTATAGGTCTCATTTATGCGACCCAATATATGAGAGTTCCACTTGTAATACTCAATTCCATTTGCATCTTTGTAAAGCTGGTGTCTGGATGATGCCGCTGAGGTAAGTTAAAACCGTATGTATATGGTTGTTTCTATTTGTGATTGCTGGTATAGATTGTATGGTTAGATTTATTTTTTGGCAAGTAACGATGCCCTTTTCATAACGGTTAGCCCTTACCATTGATTGGGACTTTTTGTTAAACGTAAAATGGATAGAAACTGAGTTCTTTCATTATGATGCTGTTGTGGTGACATGGATTTGGTGATAGATGAGGTAGAAACTTGGGATTGGCGGCCTTTGTCACTAGTATACTTTAATCATTGTTTGTATGATTTGAAAGATTCAACTGTTTAGATAGGGCCTCATGTAGAATAAGGGTTCAATTGTGTTACGGCAGGGAATGGTTTTCTTTTCTCTTTCCTTCCCTTTTAAAAGACAAAACAAAAGTCACGGGTCGTTTTGTGATCTACGCTTATACAGTGTGTCAAATCAGTAACGAGGATCACAGAAGTTTGTGGATGAGGATAGCAAAAAGTACTTGAAACGATTTTCTTTCCCTTAAAATTAGTCAGGTGGGAAGAGAACAGCATGCTGTACCTTTGGATCGACTTTATACTGGAGCTGCCAAAGGAAAAATTGATATCAAATATTATAGCAAGACGACTGGATGTGATGTATCTCTTCTCCAATCTTGTATTGATTGAAGATTAAACCCACATATTCCTTTGCTTTGCGCATACATTGGTTGTTTTCTAGTATTTGATTATTGCTGCTTCAACTCATAAGGTGACTAGTTTTGAGAAGGATTTCCTTTAACAAAAAAATGTAGTGAATGCTTAAAGTTCTTTGTTGGGAGACCTCCATTCCTTCAGCTTCACTTGATACCTTCTCTTTCATTGCTTCTTTTCCTTCTCTCTCTCTCTTAATTAACACAGAGTTCAGGAGTTTTCATTTGAACTTGAATCTAGGTTTTGGATTTTTGTTTATAGCTATTTTTGTGTGATTAATTGAGTTCCTTTTCTTTTCTGTGGCAGGAGCATTCATGGAGTTTGGCTAATAGGATTGTAAACAATATTTTATTTTAGAAAGGCTGAGGAGGCATGTGACTCAGAAAATCCAAGACACGCTTGATTTGGAATATCCTTTCTCACAATTAGTGATTTTAAGGTTATTTCTGTTGCTTAAAAAAACACGACGAGATGTGGGATGAAAATGGCGTGGATTTTGCTCAATTTTATAATCTGTGTTTGTATTGTTCGACAAGTTTCAAAAGTAACTAACCTTCTTATGGCACTATTAATGTTTTGCTATCAACCTAATTATTCTTCATGATTTGATTTAGTAATGATGTTTTTCCTTCATCTCTCGATAGATTATGTATGGTAATGCGATGAACACTTTTACTAATGGTGGAGTGGATGTATTCTACACTTGTTATGCTTGTGTGCGAATCTAATTAGGACTCAACCTTTTGGTTCTTAGGAACATTTGGTGTTCATTTCATCAGTGAGGTGAGTGGCTTGATGTGATTCTGCATGCAACCAGATGTTGAATAGCGATGCTGGTCCCTTGTTTTTTTTTTTTTTTTGTTAATGCTGATATTAATAAGCTAAGTCTGCTTGCCCAAAATTTTTCATAAAACTAGAGGTAAAGAAAACACTCTTTTCATCTCTCCTTGTTTCCCATCAATTATCGAGCTCCCACTCTCCACTATAGGATTCTACAACCTCCGGGCCATGCTGTGATGGCACAAGTCCAGGCCAGAAGATCTTTTAGTTGATTCAACCGAACTAGTTACTACATCGGGTTGAACTATGTTGATTTTTGCAATCATTTTATGCTGGCATCTAATTTTTGCCGACTTTATCAGAATATCAATTGGAATAATGAGTTATTCCAGGTTAATGTAATGCATCTGGATATAATCGAACTATCATATATCTGATCAGACAACCATTCTCCTGCGTTTTCAGCAGAGAATTGGCTCTGTGGAAAAACTTACCGTCACCTTTATTATCGAGGCAGCTATGCACGGAGTATTTTGAAGCTATGCTCACAGCTCTCCCTCCACAATATATTTGAACAATGAACATAATGAGAGGCTTCCAGGGCACTTTTTTTTTTCTTTACTCAACCAGTTTATGAGCAGTTGATTTCATCTGCATTTTCTTTCTCGACAGTTGCAGTTAAAGAAAAACACTTGTCCGGATGAAGATGTGAAGCTTTGCTGATTGCAGAAATTAAATTCACATAATTAAGAAAAATACAAAAAAAAAGTCAAATACTAAAAAAAAACAATGGGGACGAGGTCTAAATCAACTAGATTCCAGTCTTCCCTATATATCTGCAAATACACTGTATGTTTTGGAATGTACAGCAATAAGCCTCAGAGCTGAAACTAATGCTGCAATTGACATGAGGCTGAAGAAACAAACATTGAGCCAATGCCAAAGCTTTTGTAGAGAAGTCAATTTGTTATGCTTTGCTTTTAGGTACATGTGGTTGGCAAGAATAAATGTCAGTGGAAAGGTGCTGATGGCGCCAGTAAGGCTCATAAAATCTCCAAGGAAGGGCAGAAGAGCAGCCACCAGTGTGTTAATAGTTAGGTAGCCACCTCTTACACCGATCCTAAACGACAAGTTGCGAGTTGCAAATGGACTTCCTTTAATCCCAAACTTCGTATCCAAATACTCATACATTGGGCTTGCGAATATCTACAAGAAGCATGTGTAAGTTAGCGCAGCAGTCAAAAAAAAGATAAAAGAGCTTTTCAGAAAGCACAAGTCTTGAATCATTTACATGCAAAGCAATGACTGTTTGCAGGAATGCAGATATGTTGGCCAATCCCTTCACCCAAACCGGACCATTGACGCTGCTAAGCAAATAGGTTGATGTTGAACTTCCATAAGCCCAATATCCAATGAATGTCACTGCATACATTGGTAAAACTCCAGCCGTGAATTGGAAGTAAAGTGCTTTCATCATGTTACTGACAACGGGCTGTTTTATTGTTGCCTGTTGCAAATTAATCAACAAAAGACATGTTAAGTTTTGAAGGCAGAGCAGAGAAAACAAGAGAAAAAGGCAGAAGCAGAAATAACCATCCATAGCCTACATCCCGTGAAAAATGCTACCATCAACGGGCGCCTCAAGAAGTATGCACTTTTGTGACTACCAAACACTGGTTTCCAAAGAGTATGTGAAAAAGGATCCAGCTTAATTAAAATCTCAAGATATATATAGAATAACAGCCAGATTAGAATAGCTATTCAATAAAAATGCATAAATTCCCAGACCACAATTACATGACATCATTTTTATTTTATTTAGATGGGGCAAAAGAACACTCCCAAGTTATGTGAAAAGTCCAGACTTGAATCCCTCGCCTACCTGTATTTCTGGAAGCATTCCTGTATTAAATGCAAAAACCAGATTAGCAGATGCCCCAATTGTTGTAAAGATTTTGCTTGTTGTTGTTCCTGGAATGTTGTAATCCCTGGATGGTGCTTCAATTCCTACAACAGCATAGATATTAACGCAAATTCAGAACTAGAAAAACAATGGCCAGGGCTAGAAAAATTAGCAAAACAGGAAAAAATTATGTAAATTACTGTCGAACTCAAATTCAAAGTAGTAAGCAAATATGACAGGAAACAAAGTAGTTAAAAAACTGAAGGAAAATGAAATTAAAAAAAAATGGCAGAAAAAACTCCAGGAAGCAATATGATCTATAAGTTGTTAATTCTGACAATCCAGGGACAGCATACAGTATGAAAACAGCAGTCAAAATCATACAGAAACAAAATGCACAGTCGAGTTCAACGAAAATCAAGGATTATATCGAACTGTGTGTCAAATTTACTATTGCTGTGCATGTCAGACAGCGTATAGAGGAAAAGCAGTTAAGACCGCTGTGTGTCAAATTTACTATTGCTGTGCATGTCAGACAGCATACAGCATCAAAGGAAAAGCAGTTATGACCAGGCATTTACCAGTTGGTTGCAAAGAGAACAGTCAAAGAACTGTGGATGTCCCAAAGATGAAAAGCAGGGATCATATATATTTCACATTTACACATTTGGTTCACTGCATAAAGAATTGCTTTGTGCAAAGGATGTATTTTCCATCTTGCTTGAATTGCAGTTACGGACTCAGCAAAAAGGTTTGCAATATCCCCTTTATTGAAATCCTTCGTTTATTCAACACAATAAAATACTAAAAGGGAAAGAGTGCATGAAGTACAGTACATGGAATTACTGGAATGAAATGCAAACAACAGAGTCTACTATGGCACAAAAAATTCACAGCATGTAAACTTACCATCTTTAACAGAGAGCACAAATGCCACAACTATATATATCAGGCTGAGAACCGTGGAAACTCCCAGCCAAAGTCTGAGAGCTGACAAGTGGGGAATTGATATGCCAAACAAGGCACATACAAACCCAGAAATGGCAATGAAGTATGGGAGTTTCATGACCTGGTCATCGCTAAAAAGAACATAGAAGGCCTGCATAGCAAATGTATAGAATTAGAAAAAAGAAATCTGGAAAAAAGAAACCTGGAAGTAACTTCATATCATCAAGCAAATGAACTTGTTACACCCAGTAAGAATAATTCAAATCAATGTTCCCCTTATAGGCTGTAACTTGTTCATAATTGATTAATTCCTTGATATAAAAGAAACGAAGATGACAAAATGCATAATTTTTAATGAAAAATGAGAAATCAAACTTTATTGACAAAAGCAAGTAGAAGAAAAAATTTCCTCCCGAAAAGAACACAATGAACTGCAAAAGGATTCCCAGTTAGACCAGACATGTTAATCTTGCAGTGACAAGGAAACCGATACGACTAATGTAATGTTACCTTTAAGGCTGATCCAGCCAAAATGATGTATCCAGTGTTAATCATAAAAAGATTAACATACTGCAATGCCCAGGTAATAGAATAAGCTTTCCTGCCTGCAGCAAAGAGGCCCCATCAAACACAAGGAAGTGGTGATAAATTAATGTACATGACTAAATGAAATAAAATATATATGTATAATAGATCCTTATTCATTTCCTTTTCACATACCATAGATAAAGCCTGCGAGATCTCTGTATCTGATATGTCTCCTCCCACCAAATTCATGGAGCTTGGCAACAAGAGAATTTGCATACAGCGATATTGCAGTGGCTATAATCAAACCTATTACTCCAGGTATCCAACCCAGGGGAACCATAATGGTACCAGAATATCCCAATACATAGGCACTGTTGATACCGGTGGTGAGTACAAAACCAACTTGAAACCATGAATCTGTAAATTCCAACACAGAAGATCAAACGACCTTAAAAGTACAATTTAGTACTCAGACAATGAAACACCCTCTCATCAAAAATCCATTTTCCAAACGTCGAAAAATCAATCAGAAAAAAAGGGTATCATAAAAGAAAATACCAATTATAAATTAATCAGAAACCATTAAGAACATAGAACTCTATCCAACCCAGAATTTCTTTTTCAAAAAAGTAACAACCTTACTAACATTCCAAGGAATCGAAACCGAACTGACGTGTTATGTTTTTACTCAGACAACCGCTTTCATATTAAGCGATAGAAGATACCAAAAAAACACAAAACCAGACACAAAATCCCAAGAAATGGAAAAGACAGATTCATTATGCCAGAAGAAAAGGAAACAAACCACTGCTAATCTGATGGGCAGTCTCAGGAATCACAACTGTTGACTTTTCCTCGTCAATAACTTTTCGAGACATGTTAGAATTCCCAACTCCATCTCCATTATTCACTTCCATTACAAAGCTTGGCTCTTGGCGATGATTGTCTCTTGACTCTTGTCCTCCTACCAAGAGCGGCTGGTCCTCTGCCTCTTGAATTGTAATGTGTGTAACAGCCGGATTGTAGAATGAGTATCTGCTTTCTATTTATATATATAGAAATTATAGTTGTCTATCTTGAGGCAGAGAGTTAATCGCAGCCAGTAAAGCGAGACTTTAATTTTGGTCCTAAATTGTTGGTATGAAAGAGGATCGTTGTTACTGCTGTTTCTCCATGCGCTTTTCGTATTGGATCCGTGGCGGTTGTGTTCAGTTAAAAGATCCCATGATTGGTCAGCTTGGATGGCTTGGATCTTTTCCTTCAAATTGCGTGCCACTATAAGACATTGAAAATTAATAGGAGACAGACCTGGTGCCCTGTTCACTATCTTGTTCAGAAAATAAATGTTACTTTACAATGAGCAAAGCTGTAATTATTAAATAATTATAATAAAAGAGAGAGAGAGATAAGCATTACAGAACTTACGAGGAAAAAAATTAACAAATGAAAGAATTCTTTTTTTTTTTTGTATGTCTACTTAGCATCATAATTTTTTTTAATAAAAGCATCGCAATAATTGGTATTTTTTATAATTTATTTTAAATATTTCTCTCGAGTCTTTTTTTATATACAAAAGAAGTTAATGACAAATTGTGGATGGTCTTTCTTGGCGTGAAAAAAGATAGCTAGAAAATTGGAATATACGAGGGTTTCTATTAATTAAGTTCCTGAATTATTATTTTTTTTCAATTAAAAGATCTGTAGTGGCAAGCAGT
>Ga0325404_1006959_pt1 | contig 11829 bp, 7 predicted proteins | sample PopdelMetagenome_18_FD_205664 | JGI IMG/M metagenome (GOLD analysis project Ga0325404, IMG submission 205664) | Populus deltoides microbial communities from Bellville, Georgia, United States - Xylem-Control-R1 | ecosystem: Host-associated > Plants > Phyllosphere > Stem > Wood/Secondary xylem... | reverse complement strand
AAGAAGAAGCACACTTGTGTGCTAAAAGAATGGAAGAAATTGGCAGTGTAGCCAATGCATGGCAATAAACTGAAAAATTATAGAAAAAGAAAGTGACCTTGATTCCACAATAGGACTCTTTCAGTCTATTAAGCATCAACAAATCTATAGGCTTTGTCAACATGTCAGTCCGAATTTGGGGCCATGTCTGATGATGCCTCTGGGTCCAGAGAAGGCATCTGGATATATCCTGAAGAAAAGTTGGTTCACAATGAAAATAACTTTGACTAGAATATGAAGCAGATATATTCTAAATATAGTATTTGCACAAGCTACACAGCAAAAGACTTTTAAAACACCATCAGTTCAAAGGATAATCATTCAAGCATCCATTTGTTATATGAAACTTCTCCAAAATCATGAAACTATAAATACTGAGAGTCAGGAAGCATAAGACATGAAGCATGACCAACACAATCTAAGCATGCACCGCTGCTTTTTAAATTGGCAATCAACAACGAAGGTGAGAGAGGATAAATACCAAATAACCTACTTGTGATCCATTAAGGATATCATCATCCTTGTCTCTTTGTTTTTTCCTAGAGTTAATGTTTATATCACCATGGCATGATGACATCTTTTTTAGGTAAGACTCTGAAGCAAGTAACCATCCCCTTATTGGCAGGAACAATGGTGAAGAAAATGGAGAGAGAACTTAAGGAAACCTAAGATCATCAGATCAGTTGATGTAAAAAGTCATGTCAATGATTGAGGTTGCAGCGATTGTGCAAAACAGCATGCATCATTAAGCTGGCAACCTCATAATCTAAACTCCCCCCTGCTAGGTTATGTCTTTGGGATTTTGGTAGAGTTGCCACAACAAAAAGGTCTGCCAAAAAGCGTGTTTGGAATCCCATCCAGACATTGGTAACTTAAAATGTAGAGATCTAGCTGCATAATTGGAATCCCAAGTGGATGATGTCAATCCCCAAACACACGCTGGTGCAGCTTTCAACCCTGGGATGGGTAACTTAAAATCTGGTCAAGCAGCTTATCCCACAAGTTATTTCATCACAAGAGTTTTCAATCAGAAGGTCAATTGTATCTTCTGTAAAACACTTTACAAAAAAGTTCAACCAACAACAACACATGCACATTTTATAATATATGAAGCCAAAAGCTAGACTTGTCAGGACAGCTTAAGGAGCATTAAGTGTGCATCTACATCATACAAACTCATGTAAGAGAAATTCCCTTAGTAACTGAAGCTTATAACAAGCTCAGGGTTCAGTAGTGAGTTGAAGGATGAAACCAAATCCACACCTCTCCACCAAAAGGCAAAGTCTTTTCCGTATTAGGTAAAGCCACTCCATCCTGAAAACCAAAGTTGAAAGTGATTAATAATTACAAGAGTCATGGCCTTGATATCCACATCCTAAGCATTGACCAAACAATACTGTTAGGAACAAAAAAGACATAAAGAATCTCGGTGTAGGGGAGGAGGGCCAAGCCACGTGATAAACAGTTATTTGCTTCCTTGCCACTAGACACCAAAAAATGAAGGTACATCCAGTGGGATGAGAATGAGAGCAACATAAAGGTGCAATGACATCGCTTGCAGAAGCAACAGTGATACTGAAGTGGTCAAGGTGGAATCTGCAGTGTTTAAAAAAGATGGAATAATTGGTGATTCAAAAAACAGTAAAGGACTGAAGGAGGCGAATCAGTGATAGTCAGCCAGGGAGCCAATGTTCATGCACTGAGTGAAGGCGAGAAAGGTGACAGAGATGTTATATAGTGTAGCAACACCTCATGATAGTTGGGTAACATGACGACTCTGATAGAGTAGTGGCAATAGAGTCCAAAAATTCCTTATAGTGGTAAGAATAGGAACAAAAGAAAATATTAGAATTCTTTGCTTCTAGAGGATTAACATTTTTTGTTACATTTACACAGGATAACTTTCTTCATCCAAACTCACTTTTGTGTTGACAATAAAGCATGCATTTTTTCCTTTGATCATTGAGAAAGCATACCCTTCATTGTGCCCCACCCCAATGAGAGTTCAAACATGCAGCCCCCCCTTCAAACATACGCAGTGGTGTAATTGACCAGTGGACCAATGGATGAATCAGCATATTTTGATAGCACAGCCTGAATGCTTATAAAGCTAATTTTAAGAAAAAAAACGGTAGTTACCTCAATGCAGACTACAGATGTCACCTGAGCACCCATATTAACGATGCATGCCGTTGATAACCCATTCCCAAAAACTGCAGCAAGACCTTCCTGCATCAATCATTTTAGAAAAGATCCTCATATAGGAGTAATTCCCATGACAGTGTCAATGTGGAGAAGCAGGTCAATAATGAAGACTACCAATAGTAACCAAAAAATATAAAGAAATAGGAAATGCTCTTTATCGCACCCTTCTCAGATGGAATGCAAAGTTTTTAATCGTTGCTAACAAAATAATGACTGAAACTGGAAAACAATAATAGATACATAAACCAAGCTAAACAACTGGTAGGTAAGGCATAGGCAAGGTGGGACTGAAGCAGAAAGTTTGATGCTGAAATATGACCTAGACCTCAAATTGATATCATTGATTTTCATTTCAAAGATAAACTATTGTACTATATCCAAATTTTAGTCAACACACAACTACTAAAGTGTTAAGAGTAATATTGTAAATTCACATATTTGAAATCTTGAGTATATTTTCTAAGGAGTATGTTTGGCAATGCCTTTGATTGAAGTAAAATTGTAGGTCATTACCAAATATGTTTAAATCAAAACCTGAAGTACACAACATGTTTAATTGAACAGACTGGATGTTTGCCAATGATAGCCAGAATTAAAAAGACCCCCTTCTTGTTTTAATTCCCTTCTTTACATCCTTTCCAAATTATCAATAACCTTATAACAAGAGAATATCAAGTGTAAAACATATGAATTAAGGAATAATTTATGAATAACATGTCAAAATTTAAAGTTGGCTATTATGATTTTCAGTTGAGCGGGGAAAAAGAGGGAAAATTAATTCTTCTGAAACCAAAAAAATGAGCCAAAATCTTTCTCACTCATCTATGATCTACTCACAGATCTCCGTTGTACCATGGTACTTCATGGCTACAGATCTATCCACACCAATAGAATCACCTTCAAAATCAATTTCTACTGTCTACCATATCTGTCTTCCACTCAACATTCACACAACATAAACAATAAATTGAATGATTTACATCAAGCTTTGCCACCACAAACCACAATCTAATGATGGAACAATATAATTAAATATCAGCAGGTAAAAAAAAAGGTCTCTTACCTGGTGTACTACTGCTGAGCTAAAGCGCAAGTCACGTAATGCTATAGACAACATTTCCTTTATTTCTGCTCATGAAAAGTAACAACAAAATACTAGAGTTATCCAAACTTCCTTCCCTGATAAATCAAATATGTGAAGATGTGACTTTATAGGAGAACTGGAGAAGAGTACGCATAAGATCCATGAAGTATTTAATAAGATCCATGAAGTATTTAATGCATGAATAAGCAAGCAAAAAAAAAAAAAATTAAAACCAGTTTGTCATACAAGGAAGAAAGCCAGTTTGTCATACAAGGAAGTATGGGAAAAACCAGGTATGGAAGGTAGAGTTTCCACCGTTTTCTTTTTTGCCTTGGCCCAGTTGCACTAATTGGCCCTTCTATGATGGAAAAAAAAAAAAAAACAGAGAGAGAAAAGGCACATCCAGCCAAAGCAACTTAATAATTTTCAGGTGCAAGAAAATAAAGGAAATTGGCATGTCAGCAACGCAAGATCAATACAAAATGATGGAACATCTGAAATAGACTTCGAGCTGGTGGTATTATCAGCCCCGGCACACCTGAATGCAAAGGGGCTCACTAGGCCAAGGCATGTACCAGAAATACACAAGCACGTGCCTGATAAAAGTGAAGTGCACATATTTAAATGCAAATCAAGTCATGATACAGACCAAATAATTTTTCACTTCTATCACCAATCATTACTAATAATGTAATTATTTCCTCTCTTTGTCCACAAACAATGCACCCTTCAATATATTAACACACCAAAAACCCTTGAAAATTACTCTTTTAATAACTCACCCCTATTTTTTAACCTCTTACCAAATTCCACCTAAAAGTTAGAGCATGGTGCAACTTCACAAAGAGCCCCAAGGCAGCGAAAAATGTGTGATTGACTAAATGATACTTTGAAAGCATTAAAGGTCATAGATTGTGTTTAAAAATTTTGGCACAGAAATGAGAATAATGAGTAGATTTTGCCATCTGAATGTATTAAGATCTATATTCAAGGAACTACCCAAATATAATTACCGCGATTATCAAATGTTTCTGGCAAAACAAGAACTGCAGAATACATGTTTCTTTCTGAGTGAGGGATGTGCAGTTTCTCTATCAATATCCAATCCCAAATAGCATGCATGTCCTCAAGCACCTAAGCGATAGAAAAAAAGAAAATAGTGTAAATAACTAGAACATAGTTTCTTGTATGATGTGTACACTAAAATGTGGGAAATAATACAACAATGTTAAGTCTGGTCCGAAACAATAACATATCCACACAAAGTGCCAGTCTATAATATCCAGGAAAAGTGGTATTATTTTTCTCCTTCAGCTGAAAAAGGCACGTATAAATGAAATCATGCTTGTAAGATAACTAATGCAAGGACGAAACCTGCTGCAAAGGATAATGTTGTGAAATGTTGAAATGACCTCTGCGAATAGGACGGCTTAAGCAGTATGGCTCTGTTGGGGAGATTCTAAGTGCTTCTTCACCAAAAATATGTCCTCTGAATTTGTGGTTCCCAGAACATATCTCCTCAGCACCAGTGCCTTCATGCTTCTCCTCAGATTCACCAGTTATACCTTTACTTTTTGATGTTCCTGCACAAACAATTGCATATGTTAGGATACATCAAATTCACACTAATCTATGTTTGTCATGGGAAAGCTAAAAGACTTGGTGCGTGAGAAATTATTTTTTTATCAAATGTGACCTAGAAATCAAGGGTAGTCAGAATCTCAAAATACAAGAAAAATAAAAAATAAATAAGAAAGCCAAGTATCAGTCCAATGAGAAAGTAATTAATGCTTCAAGCTTTATATTAAAAAAACTGTGTTTCCATAAGGATCATACAGCCACCAGTGCAAGACATTATTCAGTGTCAGGCAATCAGCACAAAGAACACAATGAAAATTCAGTCTATCAATCAAGAGCAACCTATGCAAGGGAATCACTAAAAAATGTTCCAAGGATCTCTTATCCCAAGGCCCACTATTCATATTTGAGCTCAAACGATGTGGAGCTGCCCCTTACTTTTTTTCGTACTGTGATTTTAAACACAAGCATAATGCTCAAGAATTTCATTTTTTGTTAGCCTTGAATATTCAAAGCATAACAAAGGCATTGCATTCAAAACCCCAGGCAAAATAAAATCAACAAAGTATCTGAAATTTTTGTGTGTAGCCTTTTGACCCTGTATAGAGATAGTAATCCCTTGGACCAGGGACCAATCTAAAGGGGAACCACGTCCAAAGTTCACAAAAATTTCAAAATCCCCCTTATTGTTTGAAACTTTCCAAATAAGTTCTAATGCAATGGCCATCCCAGAATGAAAGTGTCACATTTGGCCCTCACAAACACCAGATTCTGGATTCTTTGCCTATATTTTCACAACATTCAAAGATAAGAGATTCCAGCTTCGTGTAATCTGGCTCCACCAGCACTGATCAATCCAAGTCCAAAGTAATTTATAATATACAAACCTTCAAACTTAGCATAGGACAGTTCATCTTGCAATAATATTAACAGGGCAACAACAGTAAATTGCAGCAATATTCAATCATGAATTCTGAAGTAATTAGAAGTAGTATGCTACCACTTTCCAGGTCATACAAGATGGCCACCAATAGACATTGAAAGGTTTAAAGATGGATTACATCTTAACTAGTACAAAATAAAATTCAGCTTGTCTGACTACCATGTATGTCAGAGAGAATCAGACTTCATTCTACTACCTAATGCCAAAGAGGAACCTGCGTCCTGCTCGTATACATTAGCCCACTGAAAAGCCACACTCCTGCCACTCTGTGGATTGTATCCATCAGCACGCCCTATCTGCAGTACGAGTTAATTAGTATAATTCCATGAGCAATTTCTAACCATTAACTGAGATGCATGTCTGGAGCTCCTCATCCCTCTAAACTATATATTTTAAAATCACTTTAAAAATCTGATAAATAGCCACAAAAGAAATCCACAAAAGACAGTACCACAGCTGTCAAACCCCTCTAAACCAGTAGACAGAGCAGCAGCAATTCTTCCAAAGTGGAGATTATAAGAATAATAGCACAACAAAAAAAAAATATTTTTCTGCAGATCACCATGACATGGACTAAATTAGGCTAAATGAAATAGAAGCGACAATTTCACATACCTTGCGCGGGAACGAATTGCTCGCAACCTCTTCATCTAGAAAAGGTATCTTCAATAATGACGCTATCTTCAAGGGAAAAAAAAGGAAAAACGAAAAACATCAAGTCTTAAAGTTTTCCTCGGCAAATGTGGAGTTAAAAAATATGCAAATAGGAAGAGTTAACTCACTGTATCATAAGCCTTCTCGCGTTCCATGTGCTGTGCTGTTGTGACCTGAGAATTCAGCATCTAAAAGCGAAAAAAATCAACATAAAGAAAAGTAAAGCTGTGAAGAGGCAGAAAAGCGGTAAATAAAAACTGACCTGGTCTCGGAGATTGAATTTGGGACGTTGATTGGTGTAACGAGCAATGCAGTGAGGAATATTTAAGGGAGCATCTTGTGGAGCTAATCCTATTCTGATATTTGCAGAGCCTAAATAAACCAATTACAATTAGCCAAAAAAAAAATCGATTATATTTAGTGGGTGATGATTTTTATTTTATTCTTAGGGTTTTCAAGTTAAGTGCCTGGATTGATGACTACTAAATTGGAGCCTCGGTCGGCGACGAGCTGAGAAGGAATTACCGTCTTCAAGTAATCCTGCCATTAACCAAAAAAACAAAACGAGGTTGAATCAATTTGACTAAATTTAAAGAAACAAAGAGGGAATTGTTGGTGCTTTTACCATTTCTGTGAAGAAGAAGAAGAAGATGAGAAGAGCCGCGAGGGAGACTTGTTAAACTTATTATTATGCTCACTTTACGTCTTCACCGTTTTTTCCATATATATATATATATATACACACACACACACATCGTTTTCTTCCCTCTTCAGAGTTCAGTCCAGAAACGTCTTTAATTGAGAGAGAGAGAGAGTTTTAACGAAAAACAATTCTGTGCTAAACTAGTCGCATTCAATTACATTGCCATGTAGTAAACCTTAAGAAGGAAATAATATTGAGGAAATAAAAATAAATAAAAATATATAATTTATAAAATATATAGTAAAAATATTTTCATTTATAATTTCTCGAGTAAAATATAATTTATAATGTATAAAAAATAACAATATTTTTTATTCAAGAAATAAATTAAAACTACAAAATAAATAATAAGATATTTTATTAGAATACAATTATTTAAAAACTGAGTTCATAGTTCAACCATTTTTTATAAAAATTTAATTTTTTATTTTAAAATATTTTTTAAAAAAATTAAATTATTTTAATATATTTTTAAATAAAAAACTCACCTCCTCAGATGCGAGAACACAATGGAAAAGTGCTATGAAGCAGTAACCAAGAGATTAATTTTGAGGCGAGCATATTCAAAATCATACGGCCTCGAAACTGAATAGATTGCATACTTCTGTGGTTTAAGTAAATTACTCGTATGAATGGGTAACTAAAGCATGAATAATATTAATTCACCATTCCCAAATTCAAGAAAATCATAGTAATATTCTAGCTTGACAGATAATAAATAAATTTCACTAGACAAAATGAACGTATATCGAGCCAAATCAGAATTTGAAATGGGCAACATCACATCTAACCTAGTGAAAAACCCCCCACAACAACAAACTACAGATTTGGGTATCATACAAATAGCTGGGGAAACATCCATCAATATATGATATGTGCAGCCGCTAGACACCCTGTAAAATTTCAACAACTACAACAAATAATCCAATCTTTAAAGTTTGCTTCTTTGATATGCCTAGCCCACTTTCGCCTTGGGAGTCTTCTTCTTGAGCTGTCTCCTTGGAATCAGGTTCTTCATCCCTATGAAGAAAAGCAATGCACCAAAAAGGGCAACGCTCTGCCAAAACATCACAAGCCCGAAATCAAGAAGGTTTCCCAGCATAAATGCATAATAAAAGAAGAACAAGAGAAATGAAAGGGGGTTCTAAACAACATCAAAAAGTCATAGGTTAGGACAAACCTGCAAGAATTCATTTAAGAGATTGATGTACATGGACTCGTTCTGATCATAGTTATAGAAGTCGTACAAAATTGGGGAGGAAAACACCAAGTAGATAAGCTGAAGCAAAATAGAAATAATGAAATATTTACTTTGATGATGAGTGATGAATAAGAAGCAGCTGCTGGCCAAAGCCCAGGGATAATTCATCACGTTATAAAGGTAATCAATCAAATAAAGACCCACAGGAAAGGAGAATCTAACCAGGAGATAAGCACCAAAAGGGCTGCCGAATACGAATAAAAAGCCTCCAAGACCCTTTAGAGCAATCATCCCCGCTACCAAATGTCTAGGCTGCATAAAATACCACTAAATCAGAAAGCGAACAGCATACAAGGTGAAATAACACCCACAAAAATCTGAGTAAGTACCAGAGCAGCAGGTAAGGGTGAAAGTTCTTACATCAATGTCCAGGATCCCAACCCCCAATAGGGACGAAAGATGTTTCTTGAAAATAGCGAGCTTGGGAATCAACTCTGTCACAGCAGGGCCACCATTTTCGCCAAACTCATTGAACCTGAGCATTATAAGCAACGTCAAGGCAGAGGCATCCAGCATCTACCCAATAGCAGTGCGAGGGCATTGCAAATTTTTAATTACATGGTTTGTCCAGCATGATTAAGTTTACAAATCGCATACAGAACATCAATGTCCACAGAAGCCAGCATCACCAAACCTTTTAGGTCAAAACTGCCGTGAACCCCCAGCTAAATTATGAAGCTGGGCAGAAAATAATAGTTCAAACCAGTAGAAGCTCCCAAAAAAATAGGCAAGCTTTTCGAAACAAAAAATAAAATAATAGGACACTGTTACAAGACAAATCATTGTTACACATCAGATTATAGTAGCTCAATTTGGTATTCATCACAAAGATCAATTTCTGCAGTAATTACTAGACGGTATTACAGGATAAATAATCGTTACACATCGCATTGCTCGATTTAGCACACCATGAAGATCAATTTCTGAAATAAAATCAGTATTCAAGATTGCACAAGAGCTTCTTTGTGCATTTGTTCTTAAATCATACCAGCTAAAACTGTGAATAAATAATTGATCAAATAAAACATGTTTTTTTGGCTAGTTGGGCAATCAAATTAAAAAAAACAAAACATGTTGAACCCAATTCGACAAATGCAACAGTAAACAAAAACACAAAATATACTACTACTATGGATTGATACATCTGACAAAAACATAAAATCATAAGCAAAAACAGCAATATAAAGCTGGCATCGGGTCTCGAAGAAAGGGCCCGCAATAAAAAGCACGTGAATCCGTCTTAACAAACGGAAATGAAACAAGAATTCCATAAAATTAAAGAGATCTGAAAGAGAGAAAGGGAATCATGGCGTACATTTGCCAGGCTGAGAGGATGAAGAGGGAAGCGAAGAGAACTCTGCCGAGAAAAGAGAAAAACCCCATGTCTCTTGTTTTTTGACTTCTCAAATCTGTGTAGTTGGGTCTCTCTCTGAGTGTTTCTGGAAAGAATTTCTAGTCTTCAGCCGATTAGCAGTATACACTATAGGCTACAGCATATACGGCCAAAGATAGGGTTGGTCGTTGGGTCGTCTAGCAGGTGAAGTTTAAAGAGTTGGGACAGCAAAAATTAGCCAGGATCGAGAATAATATAAAGAAGAGGGGCACGCAGATTAGTAATTTACTGGGTTAACGGGGCCGAGCGTTGCTGCGAGGTGGCTCACGGATCATCATAGTTATTTAAACTGAACAAGAAGTTGAGGAATCAGAATCTAATTTGAGTTAAATATTTAGTTTAACCGGATTAATTATCTTAACTAAATTCATGTTAAACTCACCGTATTAATATTTAAAAAACAATAAAAATAAAAAAGACGACACTGTTTTTAAAAGAATGATTCATTGGGCTTATCCAATAATCCAGCAATAATCCAATAATCCAGCAATAATCCAATAATCCACCAATCCAAATTCTTTTTTGGGTCAATTCATGGGTTAGATTTGACAAATGTATAGTTAATTTTGATGAAATAAAATTAGATTAAAAAAATAATTATGTTTTAGTAAAATCAGATGAGACACTGAGTTAATAAATAACTTAATCATTAAATCTATAATATCAACATTTTTTTTTAAATTCTCAAATGTATCAAAGAGGAGAAAAAAATTGATTAAACACTAGAAACTGATTATATGGATTTTCTCAAAGGACATGAAAAAAGAATATTTTTAAAACTATGCATTATAAATTGATAAAAATTAAATAAGAATTGTCAGGATTATTATTATGAGGTCTCAATCTATTTATAATTATATTATTTTCTATGCCCTTAACACTTTTCAATATAAGAAACTATTGTATATATTATTAAATATATTTTGAGTTGTGTATGTAAATTAACATAATTTGAAGGATGTGCGTCATTGGAAATATATCAAAAACAGTAACCTATATTTGCATAAAAAATAAAAATTATAAATTAATTTTATAGTCACAAAAAAAATTAAATCATCAAGGAAAAAGAATAACAAAAAAAACTAAAAATATTTTTTAAAAAATAAAACAAAAGAAACCGGGCCTGGGAAGTTACACGCTCGGACCAAGGTTGCGAGGCTCGAATATGACGTGCCGGGGCCAAGCTTGCTAAGCCCGTGCACTTATTTATTTATTTATTCATAAAACGACAGATCATTCATCTGTTGTCGTCGGGGTAAGATTTTTGAAAGAGAAGAAAATAACCTGCCGCCTCCTTTTCGACGACTCCTTGCCCATGACTCTTTAAGATACTGTTTTTTTTTTTTTTTTTTAAATCATGGTTTTTGTTTTCTCTCGTGTCTTCTTTCTCTTCGATTTTCACCTCTCTCTCCAGAATAAAACCAATGGCCAAAATGCAGTCTAAATGAAATATAGGGACCAGAATGGAAAATAACAAGAAATGAATGGCCAAGGTCTTAGGACCGTAAGTGAACGGCCAGCATTGCTTGAAAGTTGAAACAATTGGCGGTATCTACTGCTCACATATGTACTTTCAGACAGACATATGTTACCTTGCATTCACTGTAGTTGTCAGTAGTAACAATATTATAATTATAATCTAATTTAATTATGCTAAATGGGTTCTGGAGTCAATTACCGATTATGCCACCAAGATCACACCTCTATATATTTTTTTCGTGGTCACTGGGTTGTTCATTAATGGATTACTCCCCGGGTAACAGAGAATTAGAGGTGGATCCGTCTCCCTTTATTAAAAAAAGGTGGATTATTGTTTTAGATTATGCTTGGGGCTGTGTTTGCACTTAAATAATACCGTGTGGGGACCCACTTGCCATACGGTGAAGCCTCCAATGGTATATAAAATGTACTGGCCAAGGCTGGCTTGCTGAGATTTGAGTTTTTACCAGAAATTCAAAATCTATTTGAG
>Ga0325404_1006955_pt1 | contig 11834 bp, 4 predicted proteins | sample PopdelMetagenome_18_FD_205664 | JGI IMG/M metagenome (GOLD analysis project Ga0325404, IMG submission 205664) | Populus deltoides microbial communities from Bellville, Georgia, United States - Xylem-Control-R1 | ecosystem: Host-associated > Plants > Phyllosphere > Stem > Wood/Secondary xylem... | reverse complement strand
AAACCTCCCATATTTTTTTTTAATCTAAAATTTTAGTAACTTCATTGTATTTTAGATTCTATATTTCAACTTCTAAATAAAAAGTAACCATTATTTACAAATTGAGAGTTTTCATGATTTAAAAAAAAAAAATATTGAGTAAAATAACATCAACAAGATATTTCTGACTCCTATCACCCTTACGAAGAGATTAAATGTTAAAACAATAAATATCTTACTTTATATTTAGTGTTTGTGGGTGTGTCGTGTTTTATAGAGAGAGATTGGAGAGAAACATTATGTTTGGGGAGAGAAAAACAAGATTTATAAGAAAATTATACAAATTTACATTTATTATATATGAAGTTAAAAGTATTTTTTTATCTAATTTATTTTTTTTTTTTACCATTGAGGCAAACTTTAATTTTTCAAATCTTGGATTGAAAACGAAACATAAACCAAATTATAAGAGTTTTTTTTTTTTATTATGCCTAAATTAAATTACAAGAAACCTTAATGGTGTGGTGTTTTGATGTACATGCATTGCAACATTGCATCACGTGGGGATAAATACTTTGAATTGTAATAATGCTTCCTTTAATTTTTTTCTTCTTTGATCATTAATTTCTTTTTAATTTAATTTTTTTAATGTTGGTTGAAAATTAAACTAATAATTTATTTTAATTTTTTTATGTAATTAAGAATCTGACATTTGATCCGAAAATGCTGGACAAAAAAATCATTTATGAAAATTGAAAATAAAAGGACCAAAATGGTTAACAAGTGAGTATACAAGCATTTTTCTTTTAAATTATTCATTTGGCGTCTTTTCAAAGATTTTGATCTATATAATCCTTTTTTTTTCTTTTTAGTCTTTTTGTTTGAAACTTTTACATTTTAGTTTAAAATTTTATTTTATTTATATTTTAGTTATTGAATTTGAAAGAGTAGAGAGAGAGTCAACAAAAAATGACAGAAGAGAGAGAGTGATTAGTTGGTGAGTCCTCTTGACAAAAAAACAAAAAAAAACTAAATTTGATATCGATGTATTCTTTTTTACTAGTATTCATGATTTTGAATTTTTATTTTGTTGAAAAAACTAGATCATAGTTGAGAGATTTTTTTTAGTTTAATTTTATATTTTTAAAACCAATTTACATATTTTTTGAATTGAGAAATTAATTTATTAAGTTATTAGATGAAAATAAGTTGAAAAATAGTTTTTTGGATTCAAAAAACCCAACCCAATTTCTACTATTTCGATAGTTAGAGCCTAGACAAGCAAACAATAGTCGTTTGCCACAAAATAATGCACATTGTCCACCTATTTTATGAAAAAAAAGAAGTTAGGCATATGGGCTTAGCCTTGTAAGTCAATAGACCTGACCTCTTTTTAAACAAGTCAGGCATACTTAGATGACTCGAGTCAGTCCAAAATATTATCATCTTAGTATATATAAAAAAGGGCTAGAATGACATCATGTTTAATTTTTTTTAAGTCAAACTAGGTTTTGACTAGGTTATATTTTAACTAGTTAGGTCGACTCGATCATATCAGGTCATCTCCCATTTAGTTTGATTTGAAGCTCGAGTAAGCAGGGTCTCGGGTTAGGTCGTCTCCATATTGACCTGCTGAATTGAGCTGGGTTTGGTGGCATTTCCAAAAATATTTTTCAAGGTAATGTGTAAGAGGTGTATTATTAATATATGTTTTTTTAATATATATATATATTATAATATTATTTTTTAATTAAAACTTATTTTTATGAATATAATTAGATGTCAAGAAAATATTATATTTAAAAAAATAGAGCACATTAATAAGACAAAAATACTTTTAAATAGAGAGATGCCTAATCATCAATAAAAAATTTTTTTTAACCTTTGACCAATGCTTAAATAATCTCACGGGTTTTCATTTAATAAAAGTTTAAATATTTTTGCAATCAAATCAAATAAATTGAGATTTTCTCAAAACAATTTCAATATTTCCAAGAAAAATAAACGGGGTGTGTTTTTCCTATGGACAAAATCGTTAACTTCTCCCTCATATTTATGGTATTTTTAGTCTTGGCAGGGATGGTGATGTTACTTTATTGTCGGCTACTTACTTGATTTTGGTGGTTGCTCATCATGTGAAATCTCCCGTGCTCTTTTGTTTCTATGGAACTGTTTTATTTTTAATTATTTTCTTGGGTTTTTCTTTTGACTTGTGAATGTGCATTTTATTTGTTTCTTTGTTTGAAAAAAATATATATATACCAAGTTAATTATGTACTAAATAGTTAGAAATTATAACATCTATGTTCGAGTTATGGATATCCAATGAGTATCAATAATCTATTTAAATAGTTATTTTGCGTTTGAATTTGCCTTTGGATCTTAATCTCACCATTTGTATCCATTGTCTTTTCTATTTGAATTTTCCTTCTACAATTAAACTTGAACAATCATTAATAATAGAAAAGTATTTAAGCCATTTTATATTTAATGTTTTCTATAAGTTAATGTTTAATGTTTTCTATATGATAACTTGGAACGAGACATCATACAAATACCCTACAAAATCTTATTTTAAGAATCAAGAGAATTTAGTAACATTCTAGATTTTTTATTGTATATATATGCACCCAATGTGTTCCTTAATTATATGTCTTAAGATAATTTAATTACTTAAATATTTATAAAAAAAATTCATTCTTTTATCCAATGAAATTTTATAATCATGTGAAATTAAATTTACTAATTGGTCTAATCAAATAAGAGATCCTATATATAATCTAGCATCAACCAGTAAAAGAATATGTTATCCAAAAATGGGAATATTATTATTTTTTTGTTTATTTAAGTGTCAATCTTCATTTCTTTAACTTTTTAGGTGGTTTCTTCCTTCAATTTACTCCCTTCTTTTTTTAAAAGATTTTTTTTCTCGCAGTTTCAAGCTTTTGTTACAATAATGACATAAAAAAACTTTCTATTGCAAAAACTGAAAATATTTTAATTATTACTACTAGAATTGATCATTAAGAATCTTTTATTTTGTAGCTTAATTTAACATATATTATTATTATTATTATTATATGTAAATTTTCAATTCATTTTCTTCTTTGCTTAATTTTGGTTAATGCTCTTTTGCTACACTATTTTGTTTTTCTTCCTTTTTCTTGATTTATGCTTTTACCTTATTTATGAGTTTTGGTTTTGTTTTCTGTTTCTCAATTTATCCTTGCCTTTTGTTTTCCTGTGGTGCTTGTATAGGTTTGTCTCTTTTGCTTTTTTTAATTGATTTTATTGAAGTTTGTTAACCAATCAACCCTTATTTTATATTACAATACCCATCTTCTTTGTTATTATATTGTGCTTCACTTTGTTCAATTGTTTTTCTATTCGTTTTCTTCTTTTATATGTCTTTGTATTGTGTTTATTAGCTGACTTTTCCTTATTTTCTTTATGATATTGCTTCAGCCTCTAAATAAGAATATGATGACTCATTTTCTAAAAACTTATATAATCTTTGAGAGGATAATCATTTTTTACAAGGTACTTAATCAAACAATTACAATGGACAATATCTATTCATTTAAAGTTTTTTAGATCCTTGTTTAGAGAATAGGATCAACTATTATAATGTAGTTATAATTACAAAAGTTTAAAACTCTTCCCTTAAAAAGGAAAGATTTAGATTGTTTATTTGAAATTTAGTATCCAATATTTTTTTATTCATTTAAAATTCAACATGAAGCTTTTCAAAGTGAAAACAAGTGCAATCACAAGCAAAAATAAAATCTAGCTAAACATATTTTTGTCTTATTTTCCTCACTTTAATGGGTTAAGAATCAAACTTGAGAATTTATTTTGCTTTCAAACTGATACGAATAAAAAATAGCCAGATTTAGATTTTAACGTAAAATTTTCTACAGTCAAGTTTTACGTTATTGAGCATAACTTTCAATTAGATAGCTAGATCGAGATGAAAATTTTACAAGAGTTTCTAGACATGTTGTTATACATTGGGTTAAAAGTTTAGGTAAATCGGAGCTTGGTAATGGATTGTTTTAAAGGGTTGAATTTACTAGACGAATCTTGTTAAATTTGTCTATCTAGGCCTTTTTCTACTTTCTAGACTATATCTATAGATACATAAGAAATTATGCTAATATTCTAATTGGATTGGAAAATAGGCATCCTCACCTTTCCGTCAATATATGATAGGCTTGCTAATTCATCTGAACTAGAGAGAACGACGTGTTTGAAATTAGAACTGAAATCTGTTAGGAATGTGCAAAAATTAGAGAAACATTGTTTTCTTATGTATTATGGATTCTAGTCAATACAAGGATTCCTTAATTGTCTTGGAAACATGTGTGGTAGATATTGGCTTACCTATTTTACATGGATTCCATGTCAAATAAGGAGACATTTATGGCAACAACTATTATCCATAGTTTGTATGAATCGCATATCTATTATGGAATATATGTGGTGCTAAGGAGGCTTGGGATTCTTTTGTTGTTATTTTTCTTATTTTACAGGATTTTCTTATTCAAATGGGAGATTATGAGAGACTATTTAAAAAGATATTTCAACCACTTTCTTTCATATTTGTAATAATAGATGAAAAAGGAAAGAAACTTCAGCATTCAAGACAAAATCTTTTAGGAAAGGAAAACTGATTAATAAATGACACAAAGACACTCTTTCTTCTAGAAGTCTTAGATTCAACTACAAGGGATCCAATGCAAGGAGATACAATTTTGGGGCTATTTATTTATTGTTTTAATTAATATTTGGGATAATTATATCTCAATTTTAGGGCTTTTATTGCTGTTTGGTTTCCAAAATCAATGTTCAGGCTTGTTTAAGGTATTAGGCTTGTGTTTAGCTGAGTTTTAGTTAAGGCTTATTAGTTTGCAACTCTATTAGGGTCATTAACTTATGACTATATTATGTTTTCTTTTGCTATAAGTTTGGGCAACCTGTAGACATTAACGAAATTTAATTTTTCATGAGTAAACTTATTCTTCTTTAATGGGACAAAGAGTAAATCCAACTTATCAAGGCATAACTGACATTATAGTGTCATTCACAATCATCTTATACATTTGTTTCTTAGTTATAGGCTACCTCTAGGTCAAGGTTCAACCAAACCTGATTATTCAACTTTCTTGAGGAAGTTATCATCTTTGTTGAGAGTTGTGTGACCATGATGTTTGCATCACAAACTCTTTTGCTCTTCATAAAAGAAAAAAAATATTTTTGTTCACTTTTATTTTATGAAATCCCTTATTTTTGTCCTTCTCAACCTTAGCTACCAATATATTTTTTTTTGTCGTTAGAATGTTAAGTTAATTGTGGCTTTCCCCTTCCTTGTTGTTTATTTTTTTTTTTTTGTGATTCTCTACCTCTTTAGCTGCTAAAATTGTCCAAGCTCATAAATGTATATGGTTACTTTAATTCCTTTTTATTTTCCTTTTCATCTATTTTGTTTTATTTGTCACTTTAAGTGTTGCTTTCTTTCCTATGTTTTTTTAATTTATTTTTTAAATCCTATTTCTACTACTCTTTATTTTGAATTTTTTTAGCTTTTTCTTTGTTTAAGAAATTAGATATATTCTCATGGACTTTTGCATCATTTCTTTCCTAATTATCTTCTTTTTCATTTTTCTCTTTGTTAATGTAGACAAGGTTGATCTCAATAATAGCTTTGCCATTTCATATTAGGACCTCACTCATTGTTCCCTATTTCACGTACATGTAATGTAATGTTTTTCTCTTGACAAATACTCTTTTTTATTCGATTTATTTTACTATTCACTAACATATATTGGAATTTTATGTGTTTTGATGCCTTTTCATTTTCTTGCCTTCATTTGTTGAAAACACCTTCGCATGTTATTACTTCTATGACACTGCCTATAGATAGTACATTTATCATAAGTAGGATTGGTGAACAATAAAATTATTAATACATGAAAAAAACGCTAGAAAAAATGATCTTGAAAATATTTTAAATATAATAATTTAACATATGATTTTATTATTTATTAATCACAATCTATAACACTACTAAGTGACAATACATTTAAGCAATATAATCATTAATACGTGATAAATTTACGAGGAAAACAATCTTGGAAATAATTTAAACAAAATAATGTAATGTATTAAGTGATTTTATTTTCTACTAATCACACCCTATGACACTTCCCGGTGATGATATATTTTCCATAGGTAAGATCGATTAACAATAAAATCATTAATACGTGACAAAACCATATAATTCGCGCAACATAACAAATAAATAAAAAATAAATATATGACATCACAAATAAGAAACAATATCAACATAACAAATCAACAACATCCACACACAACATAACAATTCAAAACAAACATCAACATAACAAATAAAAAAAACCATCATCACACAACAAAATAAATAAAAAAACAATTATCACACAACAAAATAAATAAAAAACAATATCCACATAAAATATAACAATTTTAAAAAGCATCAACATACATCATATTTCACACCAAGACCAAAACATTACGTATTAGATTAAAAAAATCAATCTCGATCCTTCCAATCTCATTGTAGGGTATTGATTTCCATCCTTATTCCACCTTAAAAATAAATCCTTGGTGGTAGCAAACCCTTGGGATTCCCCCGTAATGATGTGGACCTCAACACTTTAAAATATTCATGATAATCATTGACAACAAATTAATAATGCTTTAAAAATCATTCAAAAATAATAAATATTTATTTAAGGTTAAAAACATTTGGGCAATGCTAGTGCATGTAGTTCATGTTAGAAGCTGGTGGTATTGCTTAGGAGAACTAGAAATTGGTTGGAATAGTGATGTCAATTTGGGCAGTGCTGATGCATGTAGTCATGGGCCACCACTACTGCCAGTGCTTGTGACCATACACTGCCCCTATCCTATTAAAGCACATCACCTAGCATATTAGAAATGTTATGTAACAACCCGACTTTTTCAAAGCCAAAATCGATGAATTTTTTTTTTTATATAAGTCATTAGGTTTTGGATGTTTTTCACCATATCATTTTGTAGATTTATAATTGCATTCCATTCATTAAAAAGGAGCAATCCATGTAGGATAATGTAAATCAATATTCCAATGAAATGAATTCTCAATACATATGCTCATAATATTATATTTTCATACTCATAAGTTTACATTACATCATATTGACATACTAATAAATTCACATTCTTGTTCTAGTATCGTTATCATCACGAGTTCATACAAGAAGGCCGAATGGCAAGTTACACAAGTAGTACTTTCGTTATTCTGACCTCATGTAATTTCACAACATAACATCCTCATAAGAAGAATACCACATAAATATATTCATGCACATCATATCAATATGTTCACACATACACATCCGTGTTCCATTTTAATTTTTCATTACAAGTCTTTACAAAAGGGGTCGGACAACTAATTGAGCGATTAACATGTCTGTTCATACAGAACTTATATCACTCATAACATACGACTATATAGTTCTTTTTAAAATGTGTGAACAGCGAAATGGATTTCCTTACGCACTATATTGGTATGATGTCCCTGTTACAACACAAGGTAATTTCAAGCATTATATTTTTAGTACATCTTCTAGCCCTCAACCATAAGATAATGCATTTTCTAGCCCTATCCATTTTTATCTGAGTTCACTTTCTAGCCCTCGCATATTGGATAATGCGCTTTTTAACCTTATCCATTTTCTTTTAAGTGCGTTTTCTAGCCCTCAACTATTAGATAATGCACTCTCTAGCACTATCTCTTTCCTTCTAAATGCGTTTTCTAACCCTATCCATTTTCTTTCGAATGTGCTTTCTAGCCTTCAACCATTAGATAATGTACTTTTTGTCCATATCTATTTCTTCTCAGTGTGTTTTCTAGCCCTCACAACCAGATGGTGTGCTAACAAGTCCTATTTATTTTGTTTCTGAGTGCGCTTTCTAACCCTTACAACCAGATAGTATGCTAACAAGTCCTATCTATTTTCTTCCGAGTACGCTTTCCAACCATCACATACAAGATAATACGCTAGCAAACCCTATCTATATCCTTTCTAAGTGCACTTTCTAGCCTTCACAACTAAATAATGCACTAGCAAGCTTTATCTATTTTTTTTTTGTGTATGCTTTCTAGCCCTTATATACAAGATAGTCAATCAAGCCTTATATATTTCCTTTCTTAGTGCTTTTTTTAGCTCTCATATATCAAATAGTGTGTCTGTAAGCCTAATCTATTTCCTTTTTAAGTGCACTTTCTAGCCCTTAGTTCTTAAACTTTCGTTAAAGATTTGTCAATCTCTGACATATTTATGAGTATTAATCACTTCCTGATTTGGTAATTCCATATTCTTTTATTATTTTTTCCTTACAGGCCTAATATCTAAAGTTTCCCATGAGATTTTCTATCGTAAATATTGTAAAGAGAAGAGGCAACTATCATAATATAATTTTTAACCCTTATTTTTTCTAAGTATTATCAAAATGCAAAAATAATTAAAAAGATGTTATTGGCGTATTATCGTCATTTTTAGCGTTTTCAATGTCTTCTTAAAAGAATTCAAAATTAAAATTTATTCTGAACACGTTTAGCTTTTAATGCGCAATTTTTAAAATCATTGATCTTTCTCATCAAGTTGACGTTGACTTTGCCTTTTTCAAAAAATCAAAATCCAAAAAAAAAAGAAAAATAAAAAAGTATTTGGACAAAAGGACCAAAATGCAAAGGAAGAAAATGAGGGACCAAAATGTTTTTGGAACCAAGAAATGGGGAGAAAAAAGACAAATCATTTTGCTTATAAATAGGTGATTATCTCACACAAAAAGGGAAGGAAGCCAAAATAGAAGAAAAGAAAAGCAAAAACCATTTATCCTACACTTTTCTCTCCAAATCTCCCACACAAAAAAAACCTAACCTCTAAAAAACCTAAACCTAGCCGTTAGGAACAAAAAAACCCCTAGCCCTAAAAAACCTAAACCTAACTATTGGGAAGACCCAAAAACCTACTATTTTTCACTCTCATTTTCTCTCCCCCATCACTGACTACCACACACCTTCTCTCTCTCACAATCACCAGTCATTGTCACCACGACCAATCACCATCTCCACTGTCCTAAAAGACCACTCTCAAGACAACCACTTGAACCTAAGAGTCACAGCTCCATTCCTTCCTTTGCGTAGCCACCTAGTTACCACTTTTCCCATTTTCTTTCTTTTGAGACTTGTACACCAAAAACACCTACAACCTTTTCCCCCCTAAAAGGCACACACAAACCAAAAACCCCTTATTTATCTTTCCCTTCTCATATGGTCCAAACCTTCACCATTAATATCAACTGCTGGTCAGCCTCCCACCATTATCCACCACCCATGCTAGTTGTGAGTCCAACATCCAATCGACATCCCCCTTCACAACTAGTGTTGTAACATCCCCTGTACCGAAACCAATACATCAATCATAAAAAAAAAACATGGTAAATTTTGTTTTTCTCTATTCAACTCATACATAGTTTATTGAAATTTCTATCAAAATTTTGGCAGAGTTTTTCCTATGTTGGGAGGTCCCAAGTTATCAACCAATCATTCATACACATCCTGTATTCATTGTTCATACACAATCCAATCATTCCAAGTCTCAAACTGTAAACTTTTAAGGTAAAATTCACACAATTAGCAAGTTATAAAAATAAGTAGAATCCTAGGATTTAAAAGGTAACCATTAATTAAATATCGTAATTGCATTCATACATTAACATAATAAAGATTTTAAATTTCAATTTACTCTTACAAGTTTAATAAAAATAACACTACATAACTTTATACATACAATTTTGTAGTATTGTTATATATAACCCAAAAGGAAAATTCTTCCATCTTCCTATTAACTTAAGTGACTATACGGAGGGAACACCCAAGCATCAACTAAGGCTTACGCTGTTGAGATGAACCTGCATAGTAATTTGCATAAACATAATTAAATTAATTAAGATGATCTAGTATATTTTTCCACTTGTCCAATAATAACTAATTCTATTGATTATCCTTTTGCATGATACGAGTTTCAAACTAGAGCTCTGGTCCAATCATCAGCCCATTCACAGGGCATCTGTTCCAATCCAGGACACTGGTCCAACCATCCGCTCATTTACAGGGCACCAGTTCCATTCATCATTTATACACTACATATAAATACAAAAATTTGAACTACATCATATTATGGACTAAGTTAAAGAATTACACAAGACTTTAAAATAGAAATCTAAGTGTCAGACACCTACCTGAAAACTATGCTCTGCTAGTCGTTCCCTACTCTCGTCTATTTTCCACAATTTCACCTGTACCAATAGTTACACTAATTTAAATTTCAATTCTTGACCATACATACACACATATACACACTACCTTCATCATTCAATATTTTGTAACAAAAAACAATTCCAAACAGAAGTTACCAATACAAGTTTTAGGTGGCTCAACTTAACGGATTGTCCACACTATTACTGTCTAGAAATTGAACTGTTACTGTCCGACCTCTCCTCAAATTTTTAACTATATCGGAGTTATAAAACTCCATTTCAAGCGAGATTGGTCTCGTTGGAAAGTTAAGACACAAGGCTACAAGTTTTATGTAGGAAGAAGAACCCAGTTTTGCCCTCAAGATAGTCAAAATTACTCATCAACGAACATTTGATTGTTACTGTTCAATTGTTACTGTCTGGAAATTGAACTGTTACTATTCGACCTCTTCTTAGATTTTTAACTATATCTTGAGTTATAGAACTCCATTTCAAGCGAGATTGGTCTTGTTGGAAAGCTAGACACGAGGCTACAAGTTCTATGTAGAAAGGAGAACCCAGTTTTGCCCCCAAGACAGTCAAAATTGCTCATCAACAAACATTGCACTGTTATTGTCCAACTGTTACTGTCTAAACATTGTTTAGTATTTTGAATATAACCAGAGCTATAGAGCTTAGTTTTATGCATGGTTTGTCTCTTTGAAACACTACAACATGGGTCTAAAACTTGCATGAAGAAAAGTATCTCAAATTGTGTCATCTTAGGGTCCAAAACTTAGGAGAGAAGTTGAGAGACAACCTGTCCAGTTTTGATTTCTAAAGTTCAACAAATATAAATTCATTTCCCATGCATTTTTTCCATCATTTCCATCCACATATCATTATTTAACAACTTCTTAAACCTACACTAAGGTATTCTAAAATCTCAATTATTCAAGAAAAACACAAACAAATTCAAGTGACTTAATAAGAGAGCTTGTTACCTTTTATTACAAAACAACGCGTCAAGAGATTAAGAACAATCCCTTTTTCCTCTTCTCTTTCCTTCCTTTTTCTAACCCTTCCCTTCCCACTAGTAAATTTTTCTAAGTTTTCTTCCTAAATCTTACTTGAAGCACTCTCAGTTCACTTACTCTCATTTTCCTTTGGATTCAAAGGATGAATTTACAAGGTTTCCTCTCAATTTTTTCTTTCTCCTCTTTCTTCCTCTCCTTGGCCAGCCATTACCCCAAAACCAATCTAACAACCTCTCCCTTCTCTCCTTAACATAACAAATGATAGCAAAATCTCTTTTTCTTTCCTATCACGATCGACACCATCACCTCCTCCCAGCAAACATCCTTAGTGACCTCTTCATAATAGACCTATTGATCGTCTGCAGAGGAAAAGAAGAAAGGGAAATCAAGAACAAATCTAAAAAAAGAAAAAGAAAATAAAATGATCTGTCTTGTTTGATTTTGCGCTTTTGCATGTAGCGATGACACTCACTGTTAGTGCAGGAAGAAAGA
>Ga0325404_1006953_pt1 | contig 11835 bp, 7 predicted proteins | sample PopdelMetagenome_18_FD_205664 | JGI IMG/M metagenome (GOLD analysis project Ga0325404, IMG submission 205664) | Populus deltoides microbial communities from Bellville, Georgia, United States - Xylem-Control-R1 | ecosystem: Host-associated > Plants > Phyllosphere > Stem > Wood/Secondary xylem... | reverse complement strand
ATGCATAGAAAAGATTATTGTTACATGATGATGTGAGAATTGTCATACCATTTTCTATTCTTTTATTTAATTCAGCTTTCAACTCATGAACAATGCCAGCATTTGCTGATTGGGATAGGATAAAACATAATGGTTTTGGATAAGCCTTGGTTGAGATTTCTAGTTTATGACTTAAAGGATAGAACATTAAATTTTTAAAATATTTTTAAAATGTAAAAATAAATAGGACCTAAGAAATATTTGACATAATTTATGTTTTTATGTGCTTTCTAAAAGCATTTTGAGTATGAAAAATTATTAAATTAATATTTTTTATGGTTTGATATTCTAAAATGTAAAAATAAATAAGACCTAAGAAATATTTGACATAATTTATGTTTTTATGTGCTTTCTAAAAGTATTTTGAGTATGAAAAATTATTAAATTGGTATTTTTTATGGTTTGATGTTCTAATATTAAAAATAAAAAATCTAAGAAAAATTATTTTAATATATTTTTAAATAAAAAAAATATATTTTAAAAAGTAATTTGCTACGTAATCCCAAAAACCCCATCTTATAGTCTAAAAGGCATATTCCCTCCTCTGTACACCGCCGTCCGCCGCTCATGTCTTTTTCACCAAGTGGCATTGCTTCTTCTTTACTTGAGAAGCCTGTATCTTCAAGTCAGCCATTCATGATAACCTGAAGCCCTCTTCTTCACACTAAAGCATGTACATGTGGGTTTCCTTGCCGCCGGATATACCTTCATGATAGCCACAGGCGTAAGGATTGGTAATTATTTTTAATATATATTTCTTAATTTTTTTATTTTATTTATTTATTTATTCACAACTTGATTTTAGAGGATGTTTGAGAGTGCGATCCAACTGGTTTTTTTAAAATCTTGATTTTTTTAAATTTTTTTTGATATTTTTGAATCGTTTTAATGTGCTGATATTAAAAATAAATTTTAAAAAATAAAAAATATTTTAAAAAACAATTTATATCGCTGTCTTATATACTCCTTTAGCAACAATAATGAAACACCAGCCAACATGTTATCATCACAATACATGTCCCTATATAAAAATACAAACGCTAATATAATTTGTATTTTTAAATCAAAAATATTATTTTATATTATAAATATTTCACATTGTCAAATAAATATTAAGCACGAGGGACTGTGGTTGAATCATATTTTTTAAAAAAAATTAATTTTTTTTAGCATTGATTAGGATTGCTAAAATCTTGGTTTTTATAAAGTAAGTTTCTATTTTCAAAACATGCATTTAACATAAGGTTTCTATAAATCATGCAAAAAATAATAATTATATAATTGTAATTTAAAGGAAGAGGGAGAAAAGGAGTTTGTCCAATGCATATAATGAATACAGCCAAAATTTTGTTATTTGATGGTCATGCATTTAACTAATACTAAATAATGGTACAATAATAAAAGAAAAAGGAAATGCAAAGATGAATTGTACATTTTTTTTATGTTCAATAATTTATGATAAATTTGGCTACCATTATTTATTAATTTACAAAAACAAAGTTAAATCCTAGAACTAATATTTGTTGTTTAAATAAGAAATTGACTTGGGTATCAATATCTTCTTTTTTTTTTGTAAATTTATTCCAAAAAAGAAATATGTTATTTATACGAGATCATAAATTTCAAGAATAAATAAGATATTATTTTTTAAAAGTAAAAATAAAAATCCAAAAAATATCATTAATTTGCATGGACATTACTAATAAAATATTATTAAATCACTATTTATTATTCATTTTCTCCTTTTTAATCTCAAGTAGGATATTTCACTCCCATATACAACCAACAAATTATCCTCTTAAATTAATGTAAGTTTGGCTTAATTAAACACAACTCTCCTAGTAATTGAAGCCTTTTTGACAATTCAAATGTGAGGCTAAGAGCATCAAGCTCTCTTGCTACTCTATCATGTAAGATATTTAGACATGTCAATGTATATAATTATAATTGAATTTACTTAGATTAAGTACATGAAATATTATTCATTTGCTTCTTTTTTTAATTTATTTGTGAACATTGATTTTGATTAATTTTTTCCTTTTTTACAATGAGTGTTATTGAAGATGGATAATTTCTCATTTAAAGTATTTCTAACACAATTTCTATATAGGTCTTTTGAGATATTTTTAATATTCTTTAAGATCTATCTTTATGAATTTATATACCAATGACATAAAAAGCTTCACTCAATTCCTTCGTCTTAAAGTTTTGATAAAGAAATTATTTTGTCTTATATAGTAAACACAAGTCACAACTTGTAAGTAAAATGTAAATTATATATAGGATAAGAAAAATATATTTGCTCACACAAGCCTTTAGGTATATGCTCTCAATAAAACAATATGAGATAATAACATATGAAACTTAATGTAATATTGTCAGGAGGCTTATTTTAACCCATATATAGACTTTTTTAACTTACAAACCAAGTGACTATTTGTGTTATCACAAAAAAAAAAATTCAAGCTTCATGTATAGCCCTTCATCTAAATTTTCATTTCACAATATTGTTTTCACATTCATCTTATTATTACCCATTTCTGACTCCATAAAAAATCAAGAAAAAAATACAAAAAGAAAATACAAAAGGATACACATGAAGAAAGCTTGAAAGATTAATCAAGTTGATGGTGAATGACTAAAATAACAAGTAGAAAAGTTGGAGGACCAGAATGTATAAAATTGACAAATTAGCAACTCAATTCTAATTGACAAAAAACCTCATTGGTAAGAATATTTTATTTGGGGTAAATAAATATAAATTTGGATGAATAAGGACTTAATAAGGATTTTAAAAGGCTTAATTAATTTTATTGAGAACTTAATTGCAAGAAAAATCAGTTTTTAATAATCAATTTAGGTGTTAATAGGAAGAAATCAAAGTTTGGCGACTGAAATTGGACTTTGAAAAGTTTAATTGGTCAAGTCGGGGGCTTAATTATGAAAAAAATTAAAGTTTGATAGCCAATTAGGGGTTTGATTGAAGAAATTCAAAACCAAGGACCAAATCATAAAAGGCACGAGACTTCAGAGGCTGAAATTTACCAAACCAGGGGTCAAATTGAAAAAAATTAAAAGTTCGATGGTTTATTGAAGGTCAAATTGCACAAATCAAAAACTATAATTTTCAAAAAAATAAAACTGAAATGAAAAAAATTTCCTAACTACAAAATAATCAAGGTTATTTTCCCTAAAATAAGCATAATATTTAGATGTCTTTTAACTACTTCAAAAGCTCATATGCTTTTTTACTAAAATTGGTAAGTTGTGATGTTAAAAAGTAAAAACATGCATAATTTCAGCATTGGACAACTGATATTAAAATAGATGTAACTTTTTTCAAAAAACTCAGAATCGTGAATAGTAAAATTATTTAGAAACTAAACTTTCAAAACTTTCTAAAAATATATGAAATGTCATTTGATTCTTCCTAAGCATGTCTAGTTTAATCTATAAAATTGACCTATTTGTATAAATAATTATTTTTGGACTAGGCTATTGATTTATGACCTAAATTTCTCCATGATATATACTTATATGGGCTAAGTGATAAGCATAAGAATTGTAGCCCATTGATTTATCTTTCTAATACCATAAGAATTATTAGGTTTCCCAACTAGAAGGAAAGTTATGTCTAAAATATTAGGGTTACTCTAAGAAATCTAAAAAAAGAGAATTTTCTTATTAAAATAGGAAAATTGTATAATTTTCTTAGAGTGTCTCTACTTTTCATTTTCTTTTGATTCGGCTAATTCTACATGAAGAAATTCTTGTTAAATTTTAATTTTTCTTCAAAGACCTTCATGTTTTGATAATATTCACTCAAATCTAACACAAAGATAAAATAAATAAAATTAAAGATAAAAACATGAAAAATATTTTTAAAAAAGTAATGAGTACAAAATCTAAATGAGGACAAAATATGTATATAGTTTGAGCTCATCAACTAGAGAGAAGATTTTATGTTAATCTATACCTTTCTTTTTGATATAATATTTAGCTAAAGTCTAGCTTTATATTTCTTGATATTATCACAAAAAATTCTTTTTGGTTTCACAAACCCATTTGTAGTCAACAATTACATATCCTTTTGGTAATTTGACCAGGTTTTAGATTTGATTTTTAAACATTGATTTAATTTTATTTTTCTTTATGACATTATATTACTAGATGGAGTTTTTTCCCCATTCATATCTTACAAAAATATATCAATGGTAGTTGGTTCACACACACACACACATATAGAGAGAGAGAGAGAGAAATCACTCTTGCTAATATCCTCAAGAAATTTTTATTTATTGCCTCTACCATTTCTACCATTCATGTATTATAAGAAGGATAATAAATCTTATATCCTAGATTTTAGTACATAATCTATAAAATATCTACTAATTATTCTTGGGTTTATTTTTTTTCATTGAGAATTATAAATTATTACCCCAACAAGATTACCACATACATGTGTATAACTTAAATTGAGTTTTCATCCATTCTATAATTCAAAAGTTGTCTTTAAGATGAAATCTTGTTTAAAATTAACATTGTAGTCTTTAAAGCTTCACTTTGTAAGGATAATAGTAGATTATAGATTATAATTACTAATTATACTTTTTACAATATTCATAAGAGTGTAACTGCTTTCAACCATATCATTTTGTTATAGTGTGCTAGCTATTGTATAATGTGCAATAATACCCTCATTTTTAAGCAAATTTATAAATGAACTCGAAATTTACACACTCGCACACATGACATAATACAATCTTGATGATTTTTTCCTTGTGTTTATTTAGTTTAGCTGTAAAGGATTTTAAATCATTAATTGCTTCAATCTTATTAATATAAGGTATAAAATAGCGGTACATAATCTTAAAAGGTATAATTTAACTAGTCAGGTTTTAAGTTTGTTCTTTAGAGATCATCCATTTGAGTCCCATAAACCTCAGAATCATTGAAGACTTACATAATCACTAACTTCAGGGGCTATAGAATTAGTTGAGGTGCGCGCATACTGATCCAGAAACTCATATTAATAATAATAAAAAATTTAGCCGTACATAAATCTAGTATGTACAAAACTTAAAAATATGCTGATATCATACCCAGAACCTCATCAAAATGTACAAAACTTAAGTTGGGTGTGTGGAAGTAGAGAATGCGATCAAAGGCATGAACTCTAATACTTTTGTTTGTTTGGTTTCACATGAAAATTGTGCATATGAGCCTATTATCTGGTCCCTTTGTGATGCTGTGCTGCGTCAGGTATCATGGTGCCTAGCAAGCGGAGCGGCCACTACTCTTCTTTTGTCCAAAATAGAGGCTTTTTCACCCTGTTCGCATTCTTTCTTTTGTTTTCAGCTTCTTGTCTCTAGCCTACAAAGAACTGTCAACTTTCATAAATGGCATTAGCATATCCGTTTCAATAGTTTCGTTTATATATATATATATATATTTGGTCAATTTATATGTATCTTGACTAATCTCACGAGTCCTGAAATTAATAATCATGTAAGCTTTCAATGGTCCTGAAGGAACTCGAACTCGTGATCATTGGGGAGCAAACCCAAGACCTGACTAGTTGAGTTACCTCTCAGAGTTTATAGTTCTGTTTTTTGGTTCTTGTGGCTTTAGCGGTTTGTCTCCGTGGTTCAACCAAGTTTTTTTTTACAAATCTTGAGTTTTTTTTTGTGTTTCAAATTAATTTTTTTAATGTTTTAAAATTATTTTAATATATTAATATTAAAAATAAATTTATTCTAATATATTTTTAAATAAAAAATACTTTACTGTATAAAAAAACTACGTAAGTGCCAAGTTATCTTCTTTGAGGGACCCTATTCTATGAGATCATGCACTCCATGTATTTTGATCGATGTGACTATGAAAAACAAAACGTAAGATCAGTGGATTAGAAGAAGGGTGCTGTCTAAGTAGATGAAGAGCACATATTATGCAAGTTAAATCCATGCCAATAATTGTAGTGCCCTTATTGTTGAAGTTTCTTGCCTGTTGTGCTTCTGCTCTGTAGACTTTGTATGGCTTCATGGTGCTTCGACATCTCCCTCTCCCAACTCCTTTCTTGATGTTGGCTTAGGTTTTTTATTGGGATTTTTGCCTTTTATAGTCGATGATGAGTTGATCACTTATGGAAAATCGAGGCCAAAGTGTACAATTACTATCATTTCAGGAAAGAAAAAACTGGTTTGTTTTCACGTTTTAAAATGTTTTTATTAATTTCAAATTAATTTTGATTTGGTATTTTTATATTGTTTTAATGTATTGATGTTAAAAATAATTTTTAAAAAATTAAAAAATATTTTTAAAAATACCTGTACGTAGTATATCTAATTCCCTACGTAATGGCAAACAACTAATCTAAAAGGGAAAAAAAAATGCTTTGGCAAATTGATTTTCTTGCCCGACGTCATAAACCCACCAAGAATATGCACTCTTGTAAAAGAGAGGAAGAAACTGAAAAGACACAAACTACCTTACCTAGTGGAGCTCAAAACGAGGATTTTGCAAGAATCCAAGTAAACAAATAAGATAACTTCTCGTGCCAAACGGCTACAAAGCCCTTCCCATGCTTCTCTTCTTGTCCACATGCATGCCACCTTTTACATATCTCCAAAGCGCATAGACATATAATAAATATATATAAGCAAAGGACACCCCGCCTACTCTCCCTCCAATCCATCTTATGATCCTTGTTACCCTGTCTCTTCCTTCTTAACAATCTCTCTCCCCCTCTGAATATATAAATACAGAGACCATTCATGTGCAAGGTTAAGGGCGGCGCTTCCATGTTCTTGAATTAATCCTCTTCTGTTCAACTTAGAATCCTTTTGCCACCTTTGTCTGGCCTCTTCTGTAACATTTACTCACAATCTTGCATGCAAATGGTAAAAAACATAAGTTTCTATTGAACCCTGGAATTAATTCATGGGTTTGGTTTCAGTGCTACTGATCTCGTTTTGTGTTCTGTCTATAAGCTTGATCGGCACTGATAATATTGTTGTTGGGATACCAACAACTCTTGATGGACCCTTTAAGGCAGTGACTGTCCCTCTTGATAAAACTTTTAGAGGACATGCTGTGGACTTGCCTGATACAGACCCTCGAGTTCAAAGGGTTGTTCAAGGTTACGAGCCTGAACAGATTTCTGTGTCCCTCTCTACTACTCATGATTCTGTTTGGATTTCTTGGATTACAGGTACTTTTTTTCCCATCATTTCATTGTTTTGGTTCTTGTTTTCTCTATCTCTTTAAGCTTCTGACTATTTTTTTTTTGTTTAGTTTGAATAGAAGGTAAGGTTTTGAAGATACGTATGTCGTAATAGTAATTAATTTGGCTTGACGTTATGTGTTTGGATGTCATGCATAGTGATGGATTTTTGTCTTTGTTAGGAATTATTTAGTGAAGAAGTCAATTGGTAGGGTGTTGATGCTTCAAGGAGTTTAGTCGATGTCTCCATGTGATTTCATTCAAATCAAGTTTACAGTTTAAAATCCAATTCAAATGATCTCATATGATTAATAAGCAACTGGGATTTTTTTTTCCTTTTAACTTTAGCGTTTTGTTCTGTAAACATGGAAGGCATTAAAATTTACTGGAATGGTTTGAAATTAATCTGTATTTAGGCTTTAAAATGGTCTTCTCTTCAGCTATGTTAAAGCTTGTTGATTGATGTTTTTTGGATTAATTTGCAGGGGATTTTCAAATTGGGGATAGCATAAAACCACTGAATCCTAAAACTGTTGCTACTGTTGTTCGATATGGAAGGTTAAGATTTCCACTTATTCACAAAGCTACTGGTTATTCCCTTGTTTACAACCAGTTGTATCCTTTCGTAGGCCTCCAGAACTACACTTCTGGGATCATACACCATGTCCGTCTTACAGGTACAACTGTCTCTAACTTCATTGCAGCACTACTGTTCTCTCTTCATTATTTGCTTTGTATAGATACAAATAGATAAGGAGAGCTTCATGTTTTCCTTGCTTTTCTCATTAAGTGCTTGTTTTCCGTTTGTAATCAACTAAGCTTGAAGCACCGAGTCATTCAGCTTTCTCTGTCGTCATTTCACAAGGTATCATGCTGCCATGTATGATGCTAATTGTGATGACAGGATTAGTCCATGATTTCAATGCTTAAAGAGATGATCATTTAGTACTCATAAGATATTAAGACATCCCAAAGTAATGTTTCATCCGAACCTGTTAAGATTCTGTTACTGTTCATGTTGGAGGTAAGGAAGAAATGTGCAAAGTAACATTCACTCACCTTTGTAATGTGTGGTGGCATAGTGAAGAGAGTCATGTTCATTAAGGATCTGGGCTTTCCATGAATTCTGATGGAAATATGAAAGCTCAGATTCTGATATTTAGAATATGGGGGCAAAAAGTGATTTGCCCCCTTACCCCAATGTGCCATCCAGCTTAGGCTTAATTTTACCTTTACATGTCTTTCTGCAGGGTTAAAACCCAACACACTTTATCATTATCAATGTGGAGATCCTTCAATACCAGCAATGAGCAGTACATATTACTTTAAGACTATGCCGGCTTCTGGCCCCAAGAGTTACCCCAGCAAAATAGCAATAGTGGGGGACCTAGGTCTTACGTACAATACAACCTCAACAGTTGATCACATGATTGGAAACAATCCTGATCTTATTTTACTGGTTGGAGATGTTTGTTATGCTAACTTGTACCTTACCAATGGATCTGGGGCTGATTGCTACTCGTGCTCTTTTTCTCGAACTCCCATTCATGAAACCTATCAGCCTCGCTGGGATTACTGGGGAAGGTAAGACTTTTCTATTTGTACTGAGATTTGTGTGTTCAGTCTTTCCCTTCAGTATTCTGTGCTGCAAAGTGGAAAAAGACTAAGCAATCATTTTGTAGAAACATGAATTAGGAAGCACACTTGTTGTCTAGCAGGATAGCTCTTGTTTACTGGATGAATAACAAATTGGCTAAACCAAGAATGGGGCTTGGAATATCAAAGAGTCTGTACTGAAAAAATAAAGTGTATACACTTAATTCTACGTTTATCTGGTTTAGACGGCTGGAAAATCATTTTCCAGGGATTCTCTACTTAATCTATTCAGAATCATGATTTGCTGATATATTAATGATGACCTTGGGTGATATATGACTCTGATGCGTGCGAAGCTGCATCATGAACTGTTTCCTGCTTTATGTTCCAATTAAATTCAGTTAGTTTGTATGAAAGAACAAAAAATAATAATAATAATAATAATAATCAAACTAAGTCTCGGTTCTGGCCGAACTAGACAGAGGAAATTGGTCTTGACATGTGCCATCATGGGTGTTTCTCAAGTTTAATGTTTCTTTCTGGTGAATATTATCAGCAATTTGGATTATGTGATGACCATTGGATGCTTGTTATCAGATATATGCAGCCTGTGACATCTAAAATTCCAATAATGGTGGTAGAAGGAAACCATGAGATAGAAAAACAAGTTGAAAATCAGACATTTGTTGCTTATAGTTCTCGATTTGCGTTCCCATCCAAGGAAAGTAGATCATCCTCCGCGTTCTATTATTCTTTCAACGCTGGTGGGATACATTTCATAATGCTGGGTGGCTACATTGCCTACAACAAATCAGGTAAACATATTATATCCACTGATTTACCAGTCATTCAATTTCCTTAAATCATCTCAACACGTTGGCTTATAGAGCCTCTAGCTCACCGCCATTGGGGATTGGATACTATTTCTAAGCATGGGAATGGAGGAAAAGGAAATATCGTTAATGCTTGCTCGCTCCATGTTCAAGGAAAAGAACATATGCTTTTCTTTTTCCATGTTAATGCACAGTGAAATGTGATTCACTTAATTCTCCGAGTCTCTCCAGCGCATCAATTCAAGTGGTTGGAGAAAGATCTTGCCAAGGTTGACAGAAAAGTGACCCCATGGTTGGTGGCTACCTGGCACCCTCCTTGGTACAGCACCTACAAAGCGCATTATAGAGAAGCAGAATGTATGAGGACAGCAATGGAAGATTTGCTTTATCAGTATGGTGTTGACATAATCTTTAATGGCCATGTAAGTGAAAAGTCCTGGCTCTAAGCTATCTATTTTTCCTAACAGAACTTCTCTTTTGTTAAGCAGAATCTTAATCTTGGGCAACAGTTGGAGACTTGAATGCATTTATCATTTTCTTCATAACAAATTTCATGCGCCAAGGAATTTCATATTCCAATTGCCAACAGGTACATGCCTACGAGAGGTCTAACCGGGTATACAACTACACTTTGGATCCTTGTGGTCCTGTTCATATCACCGTCGGTGATGGTGGAAACCGAGAGAAGATGGCCATTGCACATGCTGATGAACCCGGTAACTGTCCTGATCCATCCACTACACCAGATGAGTACATGGGCGGTTTCTGTGCATTCAATTTTACATCAGGGCCAGCAGCTGGAAAATTCTGCTGGGACCGGCAGCCAGATTATAGCGCATACAGAGAAAGTAGCTTTGGTCATGGGATTTTTGAGGTATCTCTCTAGGCTCCTTTGACCATGCTGTGGGCCTTTGACCATGCTGTGCCCACAGGCTTGACTCATTGCTTTGTTTTGTTTTATTTTATTCGTTGCATGATCTAAAAGGAGATTGAGAACACTTAGAACTTCAATCTACTATGGATTCGATCCTTCGAATCAGGTAGTGTTGATGGAGAACAAGCATACACAAACACAAGCTGACACCTTCTCTAGAAACTTGTCTGAATATATTCCACATGCATTACATATAAAATAATTTAGCTGCATTCGTAAGTAGAAGAATTAGTGCTGGGGGCTATGAGAGGAGCAGAAATCTTGTCTGAATATATGTATGTATGTATGTATCATGTAAGATGACTGCTCTGATTAAAGTTGCTCAAGAATGCCAAAATGGTGGTGATATTCACTTTCAGGTCAAAAATGAGACTCATGCTCTATGGACATGGCACCGAAATCAGGACATGTACGATTCTCCTGGAGATCAGATTTACATAGTAAGGCAGCCTGAGAGGTGCCCAACTGAACCAAAGGTAACTAAGCTTTGGAGAATCTGGAAAACGAAGCTCATAACTGAATACTTAGCAAAATCTTGACTGCTATTTTATCTGTAAATGCAAGCAGATGCCAACCAGGGAGCCCTAACACATATATCTACACCATCTATTGCATGTGTATTTCTTTTTTATGGAAATACACAAGCACATGTTATCTTTTATTATCCACTGCAACTTGATCTTTCATGCATTATGGCATTTTTTTTTCCCAGAAGGGGAAAGGCTAAGAATAGCTTCATCGCATTCGATGACTAACAACATACAGCTGATAAAAGTTTTATTGTTAGTAAGACTCCACTTTTATATTAAAAACAAAAAAGGAAAGAGTTTCATAGTTCTTAGTTATTGAGGCAGTAATAAGCCAGGTGTTTGTGACATTTCAACAGATAAGTTTTTTTCTCATTGCTTTGCAACACTCACTGCTTTATATTCTGGAACATCACTTTTAATCTGCCTTGTCTAAGAATTCTCCATGCCCAGAATCATGGAAGATTGTCTACTTACTTTTCTCGTCTTAACTAGAAGGTTTCCCACGAGCGCTGAGATCAAGAGGCCTGTGGCGCAGACAGACGAAATGAGGAGCATCAGTGCATTGATCGATCGATCGATCGATCTGATTTCTAAATGGATTTCCAGAGTCTGCAGAGTTAAAACATACATGTAACACTATAACAAAAACATTTATATTCCTTATCATTCAATAATTTT
>Ga0325404_1006952_pt1 | contig 11835 bp, 2 predicted proteins | sample PopdelMetagenome_18_FD_205664 | JGI IMG/M metagenome (GOLD analysis project Ga0325404, IMG submission 205664) | Populus deltoides microbial communities from Bellville, Georgia, United States - Xylem-Control-R1 | ecosystem: Host-associated > Plants > Phyllosphere > Stem > Wood/Secondary xylem... | reverse complement strand
GTATAATCTATTTCCATGCACCCTAAATGAAATAGAATTCTTTCCTTTCATACTTTATAGTTATCACCCTTTAGATTGATAATATCACAATGAATATAAGAGAAATTCGCAGGTTGTATAATTGTAAGAACAAATTTAAAGTGCATCCTCATGTTAAAAATGAGGAATAAACAAGATTTCATACTTTACCAATGTAATTCATGCTAAAATTGAATATAATGACATAAAAGTTGCATGTGGGCTAAATTTTTAATTCAAACATACCGTATGATAAAATTATCAAATTATATACTTTATTCATAATTTTGTGGGTATATATCATGAGAGTAATTTGATATTATATCCTAAACCCTACAATAAGACTATCAAATTATGTAATTAATTTATAATTCCTATGGGTATATTATAAAAATAATTTGATATTTTATTCTAATCAACTATATAAATATAATGAAATATTCCTATGGGATAATATTTAAACTAAATTTTCAAGTCATAAATAAAATCAAGTTAATCATTGATTCAATTTGGGAATCAAGATTTCTCATAAAATTTCTTGGGAAGATAACATATGGTGGAATAAAAAAAAAATAAATTGACCACTAAAAAAATTCCATAAAAATATATAATTAAGTAGATTAATTGATTTCTTTGAGCACAAAATTTTTTAGATAGATATATCAATATAGATATCATATCAAGGTAGATGTGTTATTACAGGCTCTGATATCAACTATTAGACTTGATAGATCTAAACATATTTCTAAAATAATTTGTATTTAGATTTGAAGTGGAAAAATAAATAGATCAAAATCTACCTTATATCATTGATGAAAAACACTTAAGAATATATTTTTTTTTTAGGTTTTAGTACTTTTAATCTTTGACACATTCAAATTTAATGATATATCTTTGTAGATAAAATTTAATAAATGTTTTGCTCACTTCTCATTGGTTTCCTTAGGTTTTGCACACTCTGCAATGTATTTGAAATATGGATTGTAGAACTAGAATCAATCCACCATGTGTTATAATTAACATCAACCATATTAGATTCATAACAAACAAATGAGATTGAAATACCTTATTTTCATGTTATTTTTGAAATTTAGTGTATTCTTCTTCATGTGTCATTTTTTTTAATAAAAGAAACACGTGGATTCCTTTTTAATATCAACTTGAGGAGGCATTTACCTTCCTTTTGGATGGAGTTTTATCCTTCCTCCGCGTTGCTGGCATTGCACTTTTTTCCAGTTCCATTACCAGCCTCTTTTACTCTTGAACACACATGGTCATGAGTTTATTGATTGATCATTTGTCTTTATATGTTTTATACTATATGTTAAAGGCTATGTATTATTGTGGGAGAGTATTCATAATATAGTGCATAAAAAAGAATTCTGACATCTCAAACTCAAGATTTTTCATTTGAGCCACAATGTCTCTCATCTGCATGATGTGCTTGCGCACATCTCTCATACTAGTGAGCCTGATGGATGAGAACTTCATGATTGGGGTGCTTGCTAGTGCCTTATATGAAATGATGAATTAGTCATCAATTGCTTTTAGCAAATCATGAATTTTCTCATATTGATCAACCGAAACACGTATACCAGTGGATATTCTAATTTTTATGAACATCATATTGAGGTGATTAGATCGCTCCCATCATTCATAGTGTTATATCCTCTAAAGTGCTGGTATTAGCAACTGCAAGTGGTTTATCTTTTCTAATTGCATAATCTATGTTCATCCACCCTAAATGAAATAAAATTCTTTCTTTTCATACTTTATAGTTATCACCCTTTAGCTATATTGAGAATATCACAATAAATATAAGAGAAATTAGCAGGCTGTATAACTGCAAAAACAAATTTAAAATGCATGCTCATGTCAAAATTGAGGAATAAACAAGATTTCATGCTTTACCAATTTATATAATTCATGCTAAAATTGAATATAATGACATACAAGTTGCATGTGGGCTAAATTTTTAATTCAAGCAAATATATCGTATCATAGAATTATCAAATTATGTACTTAATTCATAATTTTATAGGTACATATCATGAGAGTAATTTGAAATTCTATCCTAAACCTTATAATAAGACTATCAAATTATGTAATTAATTTATAATTCTTGTGGGTATATTATAAAAATAATTTGATATTTTATTCTAATTAATTATATAAATATAATGAAATATTCCTATGAGATAATATTTATTATATTTAGTATAATTAATTACAATTAATGTCTATAATTCTTTATGTGATCCTAACATAGCATAATATATAATTTTATTTAGTTAAAGATGTCATGGATAATCTCTAATTATTTAAAATTATATAGATCACTAAGTTAAGGCATAATTTTATATAGCATAAAATAATATGCTACCTTTTTTTAATCCATAAAAGAAGAACCAAATAAAGTAAAAGTAAAGCCATGAAAATTAACCAAGTAAAAAAAACATCAAAGTGATAGCCACATGAATTATAATTAAATATCCTGAACGAAAATAAAATGGATAGCCCAATCATTAAATGGTTAGAAATCAATTTTTTTAATGATTTATAATCATACAAAGCATCAAAACAACCTTTAAAATAAAAACCCTAAAATGTTTATTTTTTAGCACAAATGATTTTTAATTTATTCCTACACTATTGGGCATGTTGATGGAAATTATTCTAGGCATTATATTCATGGCAATTATTGAAACTCGTTACACTATAAACTAAATTTTCAAATCTTAAATCAAATCAAGTATATCATTGATAAAATATGACAAAATAAAAAAAAAATCATTTAACCACTAAAAATTTCATAACAAATACAGTTAAGAAGATTAATTGATTTCTTGAAGCACAAAAATTTCTAAATAAATATATCAACATAGATATCATATTAAAGTAGATGTATTATTAGAAGCTCTGATACCAACTATTAGACTTGATATATCTAAGAATGTTTCTAAAATAATTTCTATGTTTTTTTATTTGAAGTGAAAAAATAAATAGATCAAAATCTACCTTATGTCATTGATTAAAAACACTTATGATTTTTTTTTGTTTTAGGTTTTGGTACTTTTAAGCTTTGACACATTCAAATTTAATGGTATATTTATGTAGATAAAAGTCTATATTTCAGTATATAAGCTTAGAAACCAAAAACCTTGGATTTAAACTCTTATTATTGATACAGCTATAATGCCATTAATTTATAAAATATTAATATGGGAGTCAACTTTATTGGATCAAATATTATATTAAAGTAATTGAAAAAAAAATTGAATCGCACGTTAACACGGAAAAACACAACTTCAACATAACGATGTAACGAACAGAGGCAAAGAAAGCCAAAATAAACAAATAAAAGTAGAGAGAAGCCAACGGATGTAACGTGCAAGGAAGACATTGGGATATACTTATGTATTTGGATGTCCTAAGCTTTGGAACGTTATCCATCCACCTTGTCTTTCACAGCAAGCTCTATTTCTTTTAAAACTTTGCGTAATTGGTAGCTGTTGCCTTTACTTTAATCAATTTCTTTGCAAAGTTGCTTGGGTGATCCCTCAGATACATGATTTCCCAGAATATATAAAAGAAAGCAGGAGGTGTGTACTCTTTATACAAACCCCATCTCCCTTTTTTTTTTTTAATTAACATGGGTGTCCGAGCTAGCTTGCACGCATCTCGACTAATTTCACAGGTCCTTAAATTTCCAGTGATTCTGAGGTTTGTGAGACTCGAACTGGTAACCTCTAGAAAATAAATTTAAAACCTGACCAGTTAAACTATACTCAGATACTCATCCTTCCATTTAGAGGTGGTGTACTCTTTATAGAAACCCCATTTGTAAGACTCGAATTGATAATCTCTAAAAAAAATTTAAAACCTGATCAGTTAAGCTATAATCGGAAACTCATCCTTCCGTTTAGAGGTGGTGTACTCTTTCTAAGAGATTTCAGGTTCCGAATCAATTTCTTATAAAATAAAAGGAAACAACCACGTTCTCTATGGATACAGAGTGTCTCACGTTGACAAGAGTAACGATACCAACCAGCAGCATAAAAATATATATATATTGTTTCCTATCCTGTGGATCTGTTTCTAGCTACATCATTTGTGTATAAGAACTAGTTACGTGACTTGTTCTTCATCACCAGTCGAGTTGTCTATTTTTATTTTCTTGAAAAAAAATTATATATAAGTATTTTTGTAGTTTAAAAACTCTAAATTCAAATAAAAAATCTTATGGAGGCATTTAATCAAATAATCAAAAATTATGTATGTGAATAAATATATAAATAAAAAGTCTCTAACGATATCAAAAAATAAAACTTGAAAAATCGAGAGATAGGTATAAATCAAGATATTTAATATCGAAAGATGGACATTTTCCTGTTGTGTTTGCTAAATTTATTTATTAAAATATATTTTTTTAAGCAAATGATAATAGAAATAGAGACATAAATTAAATTAATTGAATAAAATAAAAGGGAAAAAAATCATGCAATGCTACACATATTAGAAATATTTTTTGAAAATAAAAAAAATATTTTCAAAAATAAAGTTCACCCATACAAAAGATAAAAAAAAAATTATAGGTAAATCAGAAAAAAAATTTCAGATTTCAATGCATAAATAAAAAAATAATCGTCATTTAAAAGAGGACTTCAATCAAAATAAAAGAGAGAGGGAGAAGGGGTACTAATTTAAATATAAAAATAAAAAAATAAAAAAAGAAAAGCAAATGTTAGGCATTGTTGGGCATAGCAAGCCAGGCTAGTTACTTGGCCCATTTTTTCAAGGCCCACAAGTGGCCCCCATTTTTTCAAGGCCCACATGTGGCCCTACTCTAACAGGCCTGTGCGATTGGGCCCTTAATTTTTTTTAATTTACAACTGGTTAGTCCTATTTTTGTAAAAAAAAAATCAGGGCTTAATTTTTTTTTTACTTTAAAATGTTTTTCCAACTCATTTTTTACCTAAAAAACCTATAAACATTGTATGAATCATGATAAACCTATCTATGACTTCAAAAAACCGCTTAAAAAATCAAAATCACTCGAATTCAAAAATCAATCCGAGCTCGGATCTATTTTTTCACAAACTTTAAAGGTAAAAAAAAAACACATAATATGAACTCTTCTCATTAAATAGAACAATTTAACACAAATATCGTCCGTTTTGGTGGCTTAAATTGGTGTCAACGATGCTTGTACCAAAATTCTCTTTCTATCGCTTGAATTCGGCAACCTCTCTCAACTAGTGACTAAACAATAACAAAAAAAAAAATTGTAACAAAATTGAATTGGAAAAATATTGAGGTACTGAAATTGTATAATTCATATAATTTTTAATGTTCAAGTATCAAAGTGTATTTTTTATAGAAATTATAGCATGCCACCTATGTTTGATGTTTTTTTCATTTCAGTCCCTCTTTTTTTGATCATATATTTTTTTATAAGAAACCAAAATTAATTAGCTTTCAATTAAAATTAAATTATTAAAAAATATATATAAAATTTTACATAACTTATCCACAATAATACATGAAAGAATGAATAATAAAGCCACGAAAAGGCATGCATTTTAGAATAATACGTAATTTGCTGGAGATTCCTTGGGTTGCATATAAAGACAGTAACAGGCCCTCATCCCTAGGCCTTGATAGAACATATCGTAGACATCTGGCAACGCCGGCCTATAAAAAAACACTGCAAAGAGAATCTAAGTTAAGGAGAAAATTTAAAGAGAGGCAATGGAGTTTTTTTCCCAATAGTAACAGAACGGGCATCTTTTAAAGAGGAGACAAATTCTCTTCTTCAATCATTTTAAAAATACATTTGTGTAATAATTTGATGTATTTAAAGAAATATATTTTTTAGATATAATTTTAATATTTAAACTCAAGAGAAAAAACAAATGGGATTTACCATCAAGTCTTATCTATTAGGATAAAAAAAATAATTTTATTTTAATTTTATAATTTTAATAATTTGATGTCCTAACAATATTTTATTAGTTATTTTTTATTTATTTTAAAAAATAGATATAAAGATAAAAAAAGAAATGTTACAAAGATTAAAAAAAAAAAAGAGGTTAAATGAAGAAATTTTTATCAATTTTAATGGATTTATATTTAATTTTATCTCTCCTCTTTTTTCTTTTCTTTTTTTGTTCAAAGTGAGCCATGGAATCTGAATGTGGACAGATCAAAACACCAAAAATAGTTGTTTTAAGCAATGGTTTTATTGGGTTTGAACCACTAGGTTGAATTAATAATAAATATTTAATAGAAAGATGAAATGAATTTTAATTTGATAAACTAAGTAACCCGACGTCGTTGTATTTAAGTTTTAACATAATTATGGATAAAAATTAATTTGTTTAGTTTGATTTTTTACTTAAATGAAAAATCGATTTGAATCACAAATTAATGTATATTATATTCTCATTTCAAATTAATGCAAGTGTAATGAATAATTTTCTATATCATGTTTTTAGATTTGTATGATCTACTCTTAATTAAGACATCGTGTTCAACTTAGCATGTATGATGGTAATATATCCTAGTAGAAAAAATATGTTAAGATATTGAACTAGTCTAATTTAGTTAAAAATCATAGTTAATTTTGAATATAACCCAAATTAAAATTTAGCCCTTGAATTTCATTAGATATTTTTTTTATAAAAAATATTGGTCAAAACATTATAGTTTTAATTTTTATTTTTAAAAAATAATAATTTAAAAATTGATCTACATTGAACTTTCATGTTAGCGACCTAAATCTCATCTTAAATTGACTATAAGTCAGGGTTTATAATTATGATTGTTAGAGAATAATATAAATCATATTATGGAACCTCACCTAACAGCTTAAGCTATTAGGTTGAGATGATTTTTTTAACATGGTATTGGAGCCTTAATGACCAAGCGGTCACAAGTTCAAATCCCAACATCTCTATTTATTTGATAAAAATTAAGCACAAGATAATGTGGGTGTGTGCAAGTTTCAAGCTCAAATGCTTTTACATGATCAGAGGGTGTGTTAGAGAATAATATAAATCATATTATAGGATCTCACCTAACAGTTTAAACTATTGAGTTGAGAAGGTTATATAGTTAATTTCATATAAAATGTCGTGTATCCTTGAATTTTAACAAAGTTGTAGCCTAACTGCTTGAATTTTAACAAAGTTTTAGCCTAACTGTGAAGACATAACTACAACGTATTTATGGTTTGTATCATCTTTATAGATTGACAAAATTTTAATCTTAATCTTTAAAATTTAGATATTTTCATATATTATACCCTTGTAATTAGGTTTATCTGATGGAAAATGTGCATGTTGCCTGCCTCGCTTCCAAAAAAAAAAAAAACATGTATACATCATGATTTGTTTATTTTATTTTTAAATATATCTTAATATATTTTAAATTGGTATTTTGTAATTAAAATTCTATTTCTATCTCTATCCGGTTTGTAAATAAGATATGTTATATGCGTTATCATCTAAGGGAAAATCACAAAACAAATAATTTATTGTGAATGTATTAATTCTATTATAGATAACCTACTTAAAATCAAATATAGATAAATTCAGTCTCAATGTAAGAACTTTAATACCAAAAAAGAAATATCTAATAAATGAATTATTTAAATTATTTGAGACAACACAAGACATAGCTTTGGCAAAATAATGATAGCATTTAGTAATTCACTAGCTGCGTGGCCTGCATTATGCCGCGGGTCAATTGTTTTAGCATAAAAAATATTAAAAAAACTAAAATCTAAGAGTGTTAGGTCTTTCTGCAAAACTATACCCAAGAACCTTGGGTTTGGCTGCAACGCTTGACCCAAGAGTAATATTTATAATATTAATAATAATATTAAACTTGCATGACTAAAGTTTAAGTGAGTTTGACTGCAACACCAAACCCAAGAGCCTTGGATGTTGGTCTGGCTGTAAGGTCATGTCATAAAAATGTGATAACAAAATAGAAAAAAAATTTAATATTACATAATGAAATTAAACAAAAAAAGATTAATTGAAAAAAATAAAGAAAAAAACAACAAAGCAAAGCACTATTCCAATGAATAGGGCTTTGCGAGGAGGGGTACTATAAAATCCCCTCATGAGATCACAATAATCTAATGAAAAGTAAACAAAACAAATCATAAAGTTTAATTTTTAGTCAAGAAAACAAAGAAAAAAAAACCTATATGAAGAAAAAAAACTAATGAAGAAAAAGAAAACAAATATGAATTAACTGGGTTAACCCGTCAAACCTGATATCCGTGTCATGAAAGTCTGATAACCAAATAAAAAAAATTAATATTAAGAAACTAAATTAAAAAAAAATTAATTAAAAAGGAAAAAAAAGGCATCAACCTTTTCACTGTGGACTGCACTGTACAGTCTACAATAAAAGACATAAAAACAGAAAAAAAGCAAAAAGAAAAAAAAGAAAAACTAAAGGCAATACCCGATAACTAAATAGAAAAAAATTTAATATTAATGAACTAAATTAAACAAAAAAAAATTAATTAAAAAGAAAAAAACCTATAGGAAGAAAAAAACTAATGAAGAAAAAGAAAAAAAATTAATTAACTGGGTTAACCCGTCAAACCTGAGATCCGTGACATATAATTTGATAACTAAATAGAAAAAAATTTAATATTAATAAACTAAATTAAACAAAAAAATTAATTAAAAAAAACAAAGAAAAAAAACCTATAGGAAGAAAAAAACTAAAGAAGAAAAATCTGAATTAACTAGGTTAACCATCAAACCAGGTTAACCCTTCAAACTTGAGATCCGTGTCATGAAAGTATGATAACTAAATAGAAAAAAATTTAATATTAACAAACTAAATTACAAAAAAATTAATAAAAAAAAACTAAAGGCATAAAAACAGAAAAAAAAACTAAAGGCTAAGATCTAAAAGTGTTAGGTCTTTCTGCAAAGATATAGCCAAGAGCCTTAGGTCTAGCTGCAACGCTTGACCTAAAAATAATATTAATAATAATATTAAACTTGCATGACTCAAATTTAAGTGAATTTGGCTGCAATATCAGACCCAAGAGCCTTTGATGTGGGTCTGGCTGTAAGGTCATGTCATAAAAGTGTGATAATTAAATAGATTAATTAAAAAGAAAAAAGAAAGAAAAAAAAACTTACAGGAAGAAAAAAACTAATGAAGAAAAAGAAAAACAATCTGAATTAACTGGGTTAACCCGTCTAACCTGGGATTCGTGTCATGAAAGTTTGATAACTAAATAGAAAAAAAAATTGACGGGTTAATCCAGTATTAACTGGGTTAACTTGTCAAACCCAGGATCCGTGTCATGAAAGTTTGATAACTAAATAGAAAGAAATTTAACATTAACAAACTAAATTCAACAAAAAAATTATTTAAAAAGAAAAAAAAAGCAAAAAAATAAATTTTTTTGTTAACCCGTCAAATCAGATAAAAAGAAAAAAAGCAAAAAATAAATTTTCTAATTAACCCGTCAAATCAGATTAACTTGTCAAACTCGGGATCCGTGTCATGAAAGTCTAATAACTAAATAAAAAAATTAATATTAAAAAATTAAGTTAAACAAAAAAATTTTCATTAAAAAAACCAAAAGACAACAACCTTTTTATAGTAAACTGCAATCCACAGTAAAAAATATATAAAAAAGATTCTATTTAGTGTTTGACTATAAACTACACCATCCAGTCCACGGTAAAACACGTAACCGTTTCGGTTACAGTTAATTGCTAAAAAGGTGTAGGTCTGGGTTCAAATTGTCAGAGGATGCACATCCATGCCAAAAGGCTCAAGATAATAGGTGGATGGGCCCTTTCATAGAGCAAGATGGTCCTTGGAATATTGTCTTTTTAAAGAGTTATATTAGTTTTATTTTTTTTAATTTTTTCAAATATAATCTTTTTATGTATAAAAAAGTCATAAAATAACAGATAAAGAACGGGCTACTTTCAACAATCTCAATTATTAAATGAAATAATTAAAAAAAACTCTTATAATTTGATCTAATTTTATATATATATATATATATATATATATATATATATATATATATTCTTATAAATTGTATTTTACATCACGAGTCAAATAAAATGCAATGTGGTAGATATAAATTATTATTAATCATGCAAACTACATAATAAAAAGTTTAATTTATGAAAATATAGAAGGAAAATCAAATTAAAATCAAACTATAGACTGTTTTTTTATAATTATCCCTTATTAAATTTGTTGGTTTTGATAAATTTTAATAGTTACAATTTTAATTTTTTGTGTTTATTTTTTTTATATTCCATAAATTTTAAGTATTGGTAGTTATAAAATAAGTATCTTAAGAGTCTTCATAGATTAATTAAGTATTTAACAAAAAAAAAATAGAAAAAAAATATCACCATGAATGCACCAATTGATATAGTAAGAACCAGATAATTCCCTGCACTACCTACCATTACTTTGTTACATGTAAAAAATTTACGCTCAAATTAAGGAAGATTTTTTTGACAATATTATTAATTTCAATTCAATATGTCAAACATCAAACCTCTCAACTATATTTTTTATTTAACTCGAGCTTTAAATTAAATTATATAAGAATTGTCTAGGCATGACTCGGTCGACTTAGTGTGTTAAAAAAAACTCGAATGACTGGTAAAAATATAATTTGATTTTAAAACTATTTTCAAGATGACATCTTTTCTTGAAAAAATATTGAAACGATAATATATTGGATAACCCTGATTAATCTAAGTTAACTCATCAAACCCGCGACATGAGTTATGAACTCCATTAATTTTAATAACTTTGTTTTTTAAAAATATTTTTATTTAATTATATGATAAAAAATAGACGCTTATGAAATCAAGTACTAACTCAATATTAAGATATTTTTCTGAGACCATGATAACACCGTATATAAAAAACTAAAATAAATAACAAAGTTAAATTTTTAATAAATACAATGTTGAAATATGAAAATTAAAATAAGAAAAGGAAAAGGCAAAAGAAGAAGAAAAAAAAAGGTTATTGTTCTAATGAACAATCATAACAGTAACACGTGAGGAGAGTAGCAATGATTTTCCTTTTCAATTAGTTATTGTTACTAGATAGCTTCCTTGTACTTTGCCATGAGTTGGACTGATTTTTTTAAAGTATAAAAAAAATAATGTTTAAGTGCTTTAAGTGTATTTTTGAAAAGAAAAAAAAATTAACAACATATTATGGAAAGAGAACTGAAAAAAATAATAATTATCAATCTCTGAGAATCAAAACGATGAAATAAAAAAAATAAATAAAAAAATAAAATTAAAAAAAAGAATACTAGCAAACACAAATAATGAAATTAAAAAAAAAAAAGATTATGAATCCAATGATGAAATTGAAAATAAATTAAAATTTGATAAAATAGTTACGAATAAAAATTAAAAATAAAAACATTGAGGACCAAAACTTTAAATATCATCAAATATTGAATTGAAGGGTAAAATTAAAAATTTTATGGCCACAAATTCATAAAAGAATCCAAAACAAAAATAAAAATCAAGCGAGTGAACACCAAATCCTAAAAAAATAAAAAAATTAAAATCAAAATACATTATTTTAAAGTTATGTTGGACTCGATAGGTTTACTTGTAATATAGGGGACACATGTATAAAACCTTAAGAAGCTTTAGAAAAAAAATCAAGAATTAGAGTTAGAGAAGTGAGATTTTATGAAATTGAACACTTAATAACTCATTTAAGAGAAAAATCAAGTGGGAAATAGTAAAGGGATAAGGAGAGAAGGACGAC
>Ga0325404_1006951_pt1 | contig 11837 bp, 7 predicted proteins | sample PopdelMetagenome_18_FD_205664 | JGI IMG/M metagenome (GOLD analysis project Ga0325404, IMG submission 205664) | Populus deltoides microbial communities from Bellville, Georgia, United States - Xylem-Control-R1 | ecosystem: Host-associated > Plants > Phyllosphere > Stem > Wood/Secondary xylem... | reverse complement strand
CCTGTTATGTTTATAATACATGATCAGCTTCCTTTTCATCTTTTAAATTTAGTTGATTGATACCAAAATTAACACAAGTGTTGGTCATTGTATCCATCAATAATTGTCATGAATTGTAAATGGTATACAATGTTTTTTATTAGAAAATATATTAAAATAATATTTTTTATATTATTAATTTTTGATATTAGTATATCAAAATGATAAAAAAATATTAAAAAATATTAATTTAAAAGTTTTAAAAAAATACGGTCCAACCGCACTCTAAACAGTGCCAAACTCTATACATTTTGTTGTTTTAGTTTTAAATTTTTTTATAATATAAATAAAAAAAAATTATTCTTCAAAAAAACTTGAAATTCACTTAGTTTGGAAATTAAAAATTTCATGAATATGACATTTTTTCGTTTTATGTTTTTGAAAATGAAAGGTTGTGTTGCCGGCCTTGACTGTTATGTTTATAATACATGATAACCTTACTTTTCATTTTTCAAATTTGGTTGATTGATACTGAAATTAACAGAAGTGTAAATAGTGTCCATGAATTGTAAATAGTATGTTTGAAATTGTGGTGAAAAGTGTCTTTTAAAGTGGTTTTTATTTAAAATTATATTAAGATCATATTTTTATTTTTTATATTAATACATGATAAAAAAACACTAAAAATATTAATTTAGAACTTTTAAAAAATTAAAAATTTTAAAAAATATAATCCAATCACAATCTAAATAGTGCCGAGAGAAACTAAATTACGTTTTTCTAGACATTAAGGGATTGAATTGAACTGTTCTAAGAACATCCAGAAACTGCAACACCTAGGATCTTCGCCATCGAATCACTATTGAGATTATTTGTTGGTTCAAAATCATATATGTTGAGCCGACGTTGAACATCATCAATATTAATGGAGAGACTTTTCAAAGAAGTTGTCAAGTCCATTTCTTACATGATAGCGCGCAATTGTGGATTGGGGTCCTTGTCCATGGACAACATCGCATTGATCTTGATGTTAACGAAACAAGTTTGAAATACTGTTGCCAGACAGTATCACAGGCAACTTGCTGTGATTTTCTTTTGCTTCCCAATTATCATACTGTTTGGCGTTGCTAGGCCATGTGCTTGGCTCACTTGACCGACAGCACTTTATATTGACCAAAGTAAATATGATCTTTTCCAATATATACGATATGGCCGCAGTGTGGTCAGATATATATCTTGTTAGTGTTGATTAATGGAGAGCTAAAGGCACAACCCACCCCTTTCTTATCCAGCTAGCTAGATGTGGAAGAAACGATGGCGCCTATTTTACTTCCTGTTCAGCTGCAAGAGCTGAGTTGTAGTAAGGTGGAATGAGTTGACATGACATGTATTGGCATGTGTTGGAAGGAGCTGTGGATCTATTCCACCTTGCTGCATATCTTTGGTTATAAAATCCCATTTGTTTGTGTTTTACAAGTTTTATTTGAAAAAATTAATTTTTTTTATTTTAAATTAATTTTTTTAGTGTTTTAAGATCGTATTTATCTGCCAATATGAAAAATAAATTTTAAAAAATAAAAAATTATTATTTTGATGTATTTCCAAACAAAAAATACTTTAAAAAATAATCACTACTACATTTCTATTGAGCTAATCACCAAGAGAAAGAGAAAGTGTTGGATGTTAAATAATCAATTCAACCCAATAACATAAGCTGTTAGGTTAAATTCTAAGATATGATTGATATTATTTTCTAACACACCCTTTCAAGTGAAAATCATTTTTAGCTTGTACAGGTTCACATTACTTTATGCTTAATTGTTATCAAATAAATAGGGATATTGAGATTTGAACTCGTGACCGTTTAATCATCAAGGCTTTAATACCATGTCAAAAAACCATTTCAAACCAATAGTTTAAATTGTTGGGTAAGATTTCAAAATATAATTTATATTATTCTCTAGTATTAAACTTCTAATATTAAATTAGTAGATTGAGATGTTGTTTGAGATTGCGAGTTAGAAATTAAGTTGAGTTGAGAAGAGTGTATCTCCTCCTCCTTGTAATATGAATGGCATCTCTAATTAATAAAACAGATATTGTAGGCAAATTATTCAACCACATGCGTCGATTCTTGGCATCCATTTTTATCCTAACAGTTAGCTACAAAAACTAGAAAAGAAAGGAGCACTAGAAGACGGGTTCAATTTTATTTTTTTCTAACCTTTCATTTATGGTGAAAGGTTGTCTTCTCTATCTTAAAAATATATAGGAAGGCGACGTAGATTTTGGGTAATTAGCTAGTCAACGACGGCTATGCCCATTCTATGCCATTGGGTGCCAGTAACTTCGTAGAAGCTACTCCAGACTTTTTCCTAGGAGATAGGGTTGGACAGGCTTTTTCCTCCAAAGTCAGAACTAGCATGGTAAACTACCAATTGAATCTGTGTCTTTATGCGGACAGGATTTCTATTTTCTTGCCTAACTTCTTTCAACTTTTGCTTGAAATGGTAGTGGTTGATTATCCTTTCCTAGTTGTTTGAAAAGTAATTCGCATCTGCCAGCAATGGCACAAACAATTGGTTCGGGAAATTATACTCTATGCCCTCCCTCGGGCCTATATTTGTTTCAGATAATAGTGTGCTCAAGAATTTAAAAGAAATTGTATTACTGTGAGTGTGAAGAAAAGAAAATTTCCAGACTATGCTTGTCTCCTGGCATTGAAAATTTCCACTTTCGTAAAGCTTTTGAGGATCCTAATAAGCTCATCTCCCATATGATTACCATCTATCGTGTGCTGCAACAGCACAATACAAAGTTGAAACTTCATGTTGATTAAAAAAAAAACTAAAAACTAATGTTAAGATATCCAAAAGCCTTGAAATGATTTGAGAATTTTAAGTATTAGACAAAAAATCCACCATGAGTGAGTGGATGTTCAAATATCTTATTCGCAGCGACAAGGTCGGATGTTAGAAATATGTGTGAACTCTCCTCCAATTATGAATAGCTTTGGCTTCCTCAGTTTTTCCTATATTTGATATACGACTTGAAAACAAAAGGGTTGATATATATATATATATATATATATATATATTAGCATGTTGGCCAGCATAATGCAGAATGTCAATAATTTTTTTTTTCAAATGTTAAAAAAATATGAAAAGAATATTTTAACTATCCTTGAAATATTCTAAATAAATTTTTATAAATTTTTTCTATTATTTTTTATATAAAAAAATTAAACTACCCTTAAAGTATCATAAACAAAAATTATAGTTAATTTTTTAAATTTTTTTTATTTTTTCTATAAAAAACATTAAAATTACCCTTGAAGTGTTCTGAATAATTTTTAAAATTTTTTCAATTTTTTATAAAAAAAAACATTTAAACTATCCTTGAAGTATCCTAAACAAAAATGCTAATTAGTTTTTTTTATTTTGTTTTAATTTTTATTAAAAAAATATTTGAACTACCCTTAAGTATCCTATATACTTTTTTGTATAAATGTTTTCTATTTAAAAAAAAATTAAATTAACATTAAAGTATCCTAAACAGAAATGCTAATTATTTTTTATAATTTTTTCTATAAAAAATATTAAAACTATCCTTGAAGTATCTTAAATATTTTTTTATAAATATTTTCTATTTGTTATAAAAAAAAACATTTAAACTACCCTTGAAGTATCCTCAACAGAAATACTAATTAATTTTTTATATTTTTTATATTTTGTATAAAAAAACATTTGAACTACCTTTGAAATATCCTAAATGTTTTTTTTAATTTTTATTATATTTTTTTTTCTATAAAAAAATATTAAAACTACCCTTAAAATATCCTAAATAAATTTTTAAAAAATTTTAGTGCGTGTTTGTAATAAATTGAATGATCATCCAATGAAAATATGTTTTTTAATTTAGATTATTTGATTACTCTACAAGTTTTAATTTTTTTTTTTTTTTTGTATTAAAAGATCATAAAGATTTTAATACATCATTACAAGTCTATAAGTATAAGTTCGGAGTTGTACGAAAAGTGTAAAATTTATATAGTTTAACATTAAATTGAATTGAGGGTGGCTTTAAATTTAATATTTAACTTTGAAATTCAAAATCCTTTAAATTGAATTGAGGTAGGCATAAAAGAACCCGAAACACTAAGTCCTACCAAAACAAAGATCCAGTTTATATAGGCTATATTGTCATTAAAGTGTCCGAAGCACAGACTGTGCACCAATAGTTTAGTTTTCAAAGCTGTAAAGCTTCAATCCCAACAAATATTTGCGCACAAAATAGTTGCAAGCATCAGTAGAGTCTACATCTATACCCCATATATGTTAAAGTCTACATCCACACCTTAGAAAAATGATTGATTGGTAAAGAGTTTTTTACAATTTAGTCAAATTTTAATGGACAATCATAAACTAGGTATAATATCCATTCTTTTTACTTTTTAAAACATGAAAAATGTGTAATTGTTTTTGTTTTTGTTTTTGTTTTTTTTTTAAATATGCATGAAAACCTTTTTAGGATTTGACCGTATGCATGAAAACAAAATATTTTTTTTTGTTTTTTTGAAAAGGAAAATTAATTTAAAAGTTTTGAATTTTTTTTATTTTTAAAAATGGTTTTTAGAAATATTTCGGAGAAAACCAAGTATTTTAATACCAGATTTATATTTTACAATATAAATATACAACCTGATATTATACAAAATTGATAGAAAAACATTTGAGAAAACACAATTTTTTTAAAAGGATTTTTGAAATTTTTTGATTTTTTTCTTTTTTTTATAATATATATTATATTATAAATAAATAGATATTAAATAAATATTGGCTTGGCCGAACTCGACCTAAGAAATATTGGGCTAATCTTGGCCCAACATAATTTTTTTTAGTTTGGGTTAGACCCGTTTCAGCCATTTGGCCTAGCCCAAAATCCATTGCATGAATAGTAGGACACGCCCACTATTCATGCATGAATAGAGAGGGAAGAAGAAGAGGAAAGGGGGCTCACCTCGCTAAGAGGTCATGGATGCGGTCACTAGTTTGGTTGAGGACGGTGGAACAGCTGGGGGCTCATTACAGAGCTGGAGGCAGGAAGAAGAAGAAGAAGAAGAAGAGGGAGAAACCTTTAGGGAGAGAAAGGGAGAGATGGTGCAACCACCACATGAGGTGGTTGAGTGGCTGTTTGTGGTGGAGATGGTGATGAACAAGACGGTGGTGGGAGTGGTGATGGGCGAAGGCCACGGTGGAGAGAGAATGAAGAGATAGTAGGCACCAATTAAAAATAATCTAAGAAAAGAAAAGATATCTAACATCTTGTTCTTTAGGGGAAAGGTCTAGTTTAAGGAGTCACCACCTAGTATTAGAGTCACTACCAACCTTAACTGATCAACAGAGATTCTATGGTACGAGACTGGTTATGCGAAATGGAAAATACTATCACCCCTTAAGCGTCTTACTTTAAGCAAGTTGCATTGCTGGTTTTGTCTTGAATTGCTAAGAGTTTGTCTTTGTTTCATTTTTAAGGTCATCCTATAATATTCTCAACTCTGACGTCAATAAATGTTCACCTATAAATATTTCAAATTCTAGCGTTGGTAGATATTATGCAATCCACAAAGTACGGTATTCCTGACTATGACGTCAGTGAATAAGTCTGCAAATTTTAAATTTTAAAAAAGAAAGAAACAATTTTTTTGTTTTTTTTCTGGCTGGATCTAGTTTAGCCGTACGGGCTGGGCTTGTTCCAGCCAGCCCTGGCTTGGTCACTAAAATGCAACAAACATATGTAAATTATAATTCATGTATGCGTGTATAGTAAGAATGTAATTAAAATGGCAATGGTGAAGGGTCAAAAATAAAAATTAAAAATCAAAAGAATAAAAATCAAATTTGAAGTATCAATAATTAAGAGGACAACATTGAAATTCTAAATGTCTAGTGCGATTTTCGAGAGGATAAGAGAGAGAAAAGAGGAAAAAAAAGTCTCACCTACAACAATTCATCATACCAACATCACCACGTGCCACCGCACCAAAAATAATAAGTTGCAAAGATTTCAACAACATAATGAAAGAGCTTTTTAACCACTATGACACGTTGTGTATGCTGACAGAGGTTATGGACGCCTCCCACACGTTGGAGCGTGACTTGTATATATCATCAACTTTTCTATTTTAATATTATTTTATTTTTATTAAAAGATTAAATTACCATTAACCAATTTCATAATAACAAAAAAAAAAACATAATGAAAAAACATAAAAGCTCCTATATGCAAGCTTTAGAAATTTTGCAAGTCTTTTTATTGTTCTTAAATAGTGAATTGATGTGAAAGCTCTTAAGAGTTAGTTTCAATAATTTTGGTTTGAAGAGTAAATTAATAATTTCATTGTTCTTAAAAAAATAAAAAAAGGCAATCGATCAATATAATAATTAATAATAAGTCATGTGAAAAGAAAAAAAATGCCCAATGTAAAAGCCATTGGTTTTTTTGAGAAGGTTAAATAGATAATTATACTATAGCAATAACTAGTAAAATATTTCTATGCCATTGCATTATCACCTTTTGTTTTAGCTTTATCTTTTTTTTTTTTTTAATATTGCTAGATAAACATCTTTTAATCGCACCTAATAGTATTCACATCAACAAATATATCTAAAAGCAACCAAGTAATCACTACATGGATCCTTAATGTGTCATTAAATATAATAAGAGATTTAAATAAAAATAATATATTAAAATATATATATATATATATATATATATATATATATATATATATATATATATATATATATATATAAAGGTTCATACACAAAATTTATATGGTTTAAGGGCCACACTTAAAAAAAAAAAAATCTTCAAATTAAATATTACTATTTGAGAGTAATTGAGTTTATCTACTGAATTTATTATCCAATCTGCTTACAACGCGAAGCCCACATATTTCAATCCCATCATATTATAGTCCAAATGAAGGCCCAAAAACGATGGGCCATTATGACGACAACTGTTCAGCACTTCATTTAGGCCCCCGTCTTTCAAATGAAATGCAATTACAATTTCAGGATGTGTTAGCAACAATTCCACGACGTCGCATCCAATGTTTCTCAGACGCATGAAGCACAAGGCTAAGCTTCTCTCTTCAAGTGGAAGTCTACAGCATATTGAAGATGAATGTGAGGTGGAATCCCAAGGCTCACTGGACTCTGGAATCAGACAAGGGAATCTTCGTTGTTTAACATCTTCGTATGCAAAAGCATCAAATTCTGTTGTTGAGGCAGAGGTGCAGGGGACGTTGAAAACTGGGCAGGCATTGGGTTTTGGAATGTTGAGGACTTGCAGGTGCTGGTAACATCCATTAGAGGCCAGGTGGACAGAGAGCTGGAAGATTGGAATGACGACCAATAATGCCATTTTGCAGCTCGACATTGGATATGTATTACCTTCTTTCTTAATGAAGATCTTATTCTGGAATAGTTGTGGATTGGGTATGTCTGCTAAGGGGGTATCGATTAGGAATACTGTTATACCGTTCTGCATAATGACATTGAGGTGTGTTTCCTGCTAGGAACTAAGAGGTCAATGTGCTGTGACAATTTTGTTCATGCATTATAGAATAACTTATCAGTCAAATGGTTTCCACTTAATTCAGTTGATTAGGCTGGAGGTATTTTAGCTACGTGGGATGAAAGTAAGTTCATGGTTCATTCAATTGAATATGGTGGGCAATGGGTAGCACCTTTTGGATTGCATATTGAGAAGCAATTTACTTGTGCAATCATAGGAGTCTATGCAGGAATCATAGTACATGAGAGACGGGAACTGTGGGAGGAACTCCTTATCTTACAAGCTGCGTTTGTAACACCTTTGTTCATTGCTGGGGACTTCAATGAAACATTGCATCAGTGTGAAAGTAACAGTGGCTATTTGAATGGCATTGGTTCTACGGATTTCAAAAGATTCATTTCCAATTGTAATCTTTTGGAGTATCCCCTCTCTGGTCACCGATACACAAGATTTCATGGCAACTAAACGAGTAGAAGTGATAGAGCCTTTGCCACTCCATACCGCCATTTAACATTCTCAGGTCTCCTACTCAGTCGGTTTCCACCAGAATTGTCTGGTCACTGCCCAATGATCTTAGGACTGCAATGCCAAATTGGAGATGGAAGCCATTTCGTTTCCTTAATTGTTAGGTCTCTCAGCCTATGTTTATGGACAAACTTGAGGTTCTTTGGCAGGAATGTGGTATTAAGTACAAGGGGAGACTTCACTTGGTTAAAACGCTTGCCTTTATGGATATGAAATTCAGAATATGGAATAGAAAGGACTTTGGCAATCAGGACTTAAAACTGTTGCAGCTTCAGCGTGACATCCAGCGACTGGAGAATATAGTAGAGGACAAACAGCTTAACCATGAAGAACTTTCTGTGCTGCAAATCTTGCGCTCTAAGCCGTGGGAAATCAATAAGTTTGTGGAATCAATCTGCAGTACAAAATCAAGACAGACCTGGTGCAAGCCTTGGAGATAAGAATACAAAATTCTTCCACGTTATAGCTAATATTCGAAGGAGTGGAAAACTCTATCACTCGTATCAGATACAATGATATACTGCATACCTTTCCCAAGGACATCAAAGAGGCTACAATGGGGCCACTTGGGTTCAATAAACTATCCATAATACAAACTCAACCACTTGAACAAGAGGTAACTATGGAAGAGGTCAAGCAAATGATTTGGAGTTGTGATGGAACAAAAGCCCCAGGTCTTGACTGCTTCACCTTCATTTTCTATAAAAAAGCATGGCATCTGATAGGGCCTAACATTTTTTATATGGTGCTTGAATTTTCTCGACTTAGGAAATTACCAACAGGAATTAACATCTCTCATATGGCCTTCGTTCCAAAATCAAAGCTATCTACAGAATTTTCAGAGTAAGGCCAATAAGTTTAGTGCATGGCTTGTACAGGATTATAGGTAAACTGCTATCCAACAAATTGAAAGTCATTATGTATAGTATTATTAGTGCTAATCAAACAACTTTCATCAAATTTTAGATGATTTCATGACAGCTAATGAAGTTGTACACAGTGTTAAGAAAAGTGGGCAACATAGTTTTGTTATTAAAGTGGACTTTCATAAGGCTTTTAATTCAGTACCTAGAGGAAGTGATGTCGTATATGGGTTTTTGGAATACATGAATGCATTGTGAGATCTAAATTAGTTATTCTTGTCACTACCAAAAAATTGATAAATACAAACAAAAATACCAACAGAAATATTCTGTAAATAAATTTGCGGTTAAGTTTACCAATAAAAATATTCCCTCGGTATATACCGAGGGAATTACAGTGGAAAAAAAAATAAAGCTAAAAAATACGATGACGTTGTCAAATAATCATCTCAACCCAAAAGCTTAAGCTCTTAGGTGAGGTTCCAGGATATGATTTATATTATTCTCTAACACACCCTCTCAAGTGAAAGCCCTTTGAGCTTGAAACTTGCACAGACCCACATTACCTTGTGCTTAATTTTTTATCAAATAAATAGGGATGGTGAGATTCGAACTCGAGACCACTTGGTCATCAAGGCTCTGATACCATGTCAAAAAATTATCTCAACCCAAAAGCTTAAGCTCTTAGGTGAGGTCCTAGGATATGATTTATATTATTCTCTAACAGACGTGTCATTTATACCAACGAAATTACCGACAGAATAAATTTCATCAGTAAAATCATTGGTAAACTGTTAACACTGTTCATCATGTCAATTACAAAGGGAATCATCAACGAAAAATTTCCGTTGGTATTTTCCAGAGAGCTCTAGAACAGTTTACTTCCCAATTGCACTGTTAATGATTATTCTTTACTGGCAAAATCACTAGCAGATTGAAAAGTCGCTGGTGTTATTTGGCTGGTTTATGAAAAATTTTGATTAAATTAAAAATTTTAATTAAATATTACAGACGGAATCACCGAAGAATTGAAAAGTTGTCGATGATATTTGGCGGTTTTTGAAAATTTTTTATTAAATTAAAAATTTTAATTAAATATTACAAACGGAATCACCGATAAAATGTTTAAAAATATTAATATTTAATTATTCATCGGTAAAACGCCCCAATAAAAGCCTAGAATCCCTAATTTCACAACAGACGGACCTCATTTCTTCTTCTTCTTCTTCTTCTTCTTTTTCTTCTTCCCCATATGTAAAAAAATCAACATCCCTTTCTTTCTCTTCTCTTCTCTTCACTTCTCTTCTCAACTCCTTCTCTTCTCCTCCATGCTCAAGTATGTATTCTTCTACTTTCTTCTTTTCTCTTCTCAGTTCTTTTTTTATTAATATACTTAACGATTTTTTTTTCTCTTCTCGGCTTTAGTTGCGACTACATTAAGGTAAGATTTTTTTTTTCTTCTTTAATTTGTCAAGTTTTTTTTCACTATATTTGTTTTTTTATTTTATTTTTAAATTTTTTTGTTCTTAATAATTGTATGAATGTTGTTGTAGGATTTTTTTTATCATATAAGATTAATTTTTAGTTGATTTATTTTTAGCAATCGCAACTTTATTTTTTCATATGAATTTTTTTAGTTGAATTTTTTTTTGTGTTATTTATTTGTTGCAAATTTATTTGAGTTGATTTTCTTATTTTGTTTTTCCAAGCAACTTAGTTTTGAGTATTATAGAGTGTTGATTTATATTAATTTAATTATTTTATAGTTTTTTAAAATAGATTTTTTTAAAAAAATTTAAATAATCAACAACAGAATTACATACGGTGTTTTTCCGAGGAAAATACTGACGGAATGAAGCGAGTAATTTTTTTTCACTCTTTTTCCATTAGTAAATCCATCAGTAATAATATTTTTTATGACCAACAGATTTACCGACAAATAAAAAATTACAGATGAAAGATTCACCGACGAAGCATTTCTGTTTATAATTCCGTAAGTAAATTAATTACCAATGGAATGATAGTATAAAAATACCGATGAAAAATTCCGTCATTAAATATAAAGATTATAATAGTGTATTAAAGATTCACCAAGCACGGAGTTTAGAGTAGAACGTGACTATGTCAAGGCGAGAATCACTATCGCCTTTTCTTTTTGACATAGATATGGAGGGGTTATCAGTTCTATTTAAAAGAGATTCCACTTTTGTATTATTTAAAGGAATCCATTGTGGAAATGGGATGTAAATGAGTTGTTTGTAATATGTAGATAATACATTAGTGTTAATTCCTAATCATTTCACTTTGATAACTAATGCTAAAAGGATTTTACATTATTTAAAGGAATCCATTTTTAACTCATACTCCATCGTCTTGTACTTTGATTAAAGGTATGGAATAATAATTTCTCATACGCAAAGAATGATTTGATTAAAGGTCTCAAAGGCATTTTAAGAGGGTCTAATAATTTTAAGAGGGTCTAATAATTTCTCAATAAATAACTCGATTGAGTTGCCGTACTTGCTGGTTTTCTCAATAAATAACTCGATTGAGTTGCCGTACTTGCTTTCCCATTGGCTACCGGTTTTTAAGTTTCTTTAGTTAGGTCATTCATCAAACGCAAATTAAGCTCTTAATTAATGAGACGAAAATGTTGGGTTGGAAAAAAGTTAGGAAGTGATAATCAGTACTTACTAAGCCAAATAAAATTGTCTGATGTAATAAGAAATAAATAAAAAAGATTTTCTGATGTAAAAATAGACACATAGAACTAAATAGGGTTGTGTCAGATGTAATAATAAAGTCTCTACCTTTTATGGTAGATAACTCTGACCACTTCAACAACATGTCACGTAAAGACATTAATGTCATGATACAAGAAATTTTTGC
>Ga0325404_1006943_pt1 | contig 11845 bp, 8 predicted proteins | sample PopdelMetagenome_18_FD_205664 | JGI IMG/M metagenome (GOLD analysis project Ga0325404, IMG submission 205664) | Populus deltoides microbial communities from Bellville, Georgia, United States - Xylem-Control-R1 | ecosystem: Host-associated > Plants > Phyllosphere > Stem > Wood/Secondary xylem... | reverse complement strand
CCATAAGATGACATATAATCTCATGATTGGCCATCTGATCACTTTTTTGGCTAAGGAAAACAAACCATGCATGCATCTGTTGCGGTTTTTCTTTGAGTGATTGGGACATGAATACACGTATATAAGTCAAGTTTGCTTTTTCGCCCTCTTTCTTCCTCCAGATTGATTCCTACTTTTATGATTTTAATTTTATGGGGATTACAAATCTTATGATCCGGATCCACTCCTCGCACCTGATACAAAAAGGGCCCTTTTTACGAGACACTCTTGGACATCACCTCTGAATCTGATATATACCAGCAGCTATTTTAACAGTGTTTTCTAGTGGGTTAAATATTTAATTTTTTAAATAAACATATAGACTTTTTCAATGTATCATTTTACAAAGTATCCTTAGTTATATCCAAACAGCATTTACAAGGCTAAGTTTATTGGATTAAATTTTAAAAAAAGGAGCTGTGAGCTATTTTGTACAGTAATTTTGAAGTGTGCAATAAATTCCATTACGAGACAGGGAATTAGTGAATTAGATTGAACAAATTCTTAGCAATTATCTTGACAGCATCCATTAACAATTCTCAGCTATTTTTTTTTATATATTTTTATAATATTTTATGTCCAGCATTGTCCTTTAAGAGTGATGAAAAAAAATAAGAAACAAAAGAATCATTGATGGAGTCTAGCTAGTAGAAATAGATATGTAGAACAGTGGCATGTTAAGTCATTAATTAGAATTGGGAAAAGTAGTAAAGAAATATTAAATATAAAGCAAATAATTTAAATGAGCATTTGCATGAATTGATTGGTGTCGGCATTGTAGCAATCCCACAAACATGGCACTACTTTCCAAAAAAATACATCTATTTACACAAGCCTTGCCTTGGTTGAATACGATATATATATAGCGATGCTACGGCCAATTCATGAAGCCAATGAGCCTGCGAATGCTGCTCTGAAGCTCTATTACATTCTGAAGGACCTAACCTCATCACAAGCTAGCTAAGCAAGTACGTAGATGGAAGAGCTTGAAAGAAGGAAAAAAGAAAAAGGCTGTCCTGCTAAAAAGGAAGTCTCAGACAAGACCAAAAGGCAGGGTCTCAAATTAATCTTCACATGCTATAGAAACGTGGGCTTTGCATAAAACAGGATTCGAAGAACGGCCACATTAAAGTAATAATTAACACCCACGCCCTTCACTTCGAGAGAGAGGGAGGGCTCTTATATTTTCTTGTGAGTTTATTAGAACTTTATGATCAGGCCTCTGATTATTTTGGTTAAAATTTATGCTATAATGAGGAACATTGTTGTTGTGACTTTTGCATGGCAGCGAAAACATAGCATAAATCCGAAAGTCTGGACTTGAGGGCTATAGATTCGAGCATTAAGCGGTCGTTCTCTCTCCATAATACGTGACACTGGTTTAAAATTGAACCCAACCGGTTCTTGAGCTCCCGGTTTACAATTTTCAACCGGTTCAATTGTTGTGTGAGGTCCTCTAAACGCCTCTTCTTTCTCCAGCGGGACCTTCGGGCTGACTCCCGGTTAGATAACATGCGCCTGCGCCTCCTCTCGTCGAGAGAGTAAAGTGCTTGGTTAGATCCGCTTGAACCAGAGTTTTGGCCGGGAGAGGGTGACCGGAGGAGAGATAAGATTTCTTGAATTTCATTGTCCGTGAACCCAGGGCCTTGAACCGGGCACTCGAACTGGACTGCTTCCTGGGCAAAGGACATGATGAGCAAACCAGAAGTAAATTAATGAACCGGTTCAAATTGAACCGGAGGGAGGAAAGGAAGGGAACAGGGAAGAATGAAATTGCTGAGGTTGGCTATTTATTCACCAAGGGAGAAGACATTCGAGGCCCACATGAAGAGAGGACGAGGGCATCTTCGTCCAGAAAATGTGCATTTATTTCACGTGGACCCAGCTTTCCGTGGATGGTGGTGGGAGTGCTTTTCTCTGCTCTGGTCTGCCTTTTGAATTTCTCGTGGAGAATTGAGTGTGGGTCAGGGAGAAAAAATTAGGTTAGCTTAATCACGAAGAATCAAGCGAAAACAACATAACACAACAAATTACATTAATAAAAGCTTATTCTTAGCAGATTAAACACTGACTGTGTCAACCGGTCGTGTGGGAAGCGAAGGAGATGGACATGAACTTCGTGAAGTGGACTCTGTCGTGGTTTATTAATTAGTCCATGCATGCATGGTTAATTTGATTGAAACTCAACATGTTAATAATTTTCAATCATTTTAATTATTTAGGCATTGAGTGGATAGGACTTTTATGCTTACTGTGTTAATGAATCATCAACTCAGCAGAATTTCTGCTGATTCTATAGTTAATCTAATTATTAGTTTAGATTAACATTAAAAATGCACGATAGACAGTTATATTCATACCAACGCAGCGGAAAAAATAATCAAGAATCACATCATCAAGGGAACGAAAAGAGTAGACATGTATAAAGACAGGAAACTAGCAACAAAGCAAGACCAAAGCAGAACTGCTTAATTTTAAAAAGAGAAAGGTTACTTTGGCTCCGTTGCACGCAAGAAATTAGAAAGGCAAATCTTAGTTTTTAGATTACACATCCTTTTCTCCAAAGCAAAACTTGCTAGTTTTCTTGTTTCCCAGATCAACAGTTTCTTTTGTTGAGTGATTTAACGCGTTCATCAAGATAATATTTTTGTTTTTGTTTTTTTAAAACAGTAAAAAAGTTGCAATTTTTTGGAAACGGTGTTCTTACCGCAAAAACAAGCAACGTCTTACTCCTCTTCTCCCGAAAGCAAATTGATTATCTAGCTAGCTGCTTTCAAATAGAAATGCATGCCCAAGACCTTTTTGCAGACAGTATATGCTTCTTACGATCATGGCAAGCACATTGCGTTGGACTATATATGTATTAACTTACAGGAGCCATGAATATTCCAAGTTTGTTTGTTGTTTGTTTTCGTAGTTGGCAGTTAATTTCTGGTTATAGAATGTTACAATATGAAAAGCAACTATAGTGGAGACTAACATGCAAGCCTTTATCTGCTGTTATTTTAACTTTTGTTTCATCAACTAAAATGAATCTAAGCGTCCTGCAACTTTTATCGTGTTTCAGGACCAAAGTAGCCTTCATGTGCTGCAGATCATGGCTATATATTAAATAAATCATCCGATCCAGATACATACCCAACTTTTCAGATATTTTCTACTCAACGTTTATGGCTCTTCTTGTTGTTCGGTGATCAGAAAACATAGCAGCACCAATGTATAATCGTAATGTTATAAGGTTATCTGGGTTAATTAACACAGCACCAACATTATTCTACTTGAATTTTAGGTGTAGATCCAGAAAAAAGAAAAGAAAAGAAAAAACTTTGCATTGCAGTACTTCGTGAAAAGATAGTCGATTATCTTTTAAACATCACAAAACACAATTTCGACACAAAAATAAACAGAATCTAGCGTGTGGCGCGCAAAAAAAGGCGTCGATTATCTTGGGATTGAGGTCGGCTGTTCAATCCCACCATGGCGTATGCAGATAAGATAGGATAGGATAGGATGGTTAGATTACTAGCGGGCCATCACGGACAGTGATCGATATATCACATCTCTAAATCTCTTGGAAATAAAACAAATGATGGATGGTTAGATTCTGTTTAGGGATGTTTGAAAGTGATGTTTAAAATATGCCCGGACTGAAAAATCATCATTAAATTGATGTGTTTTGTATTTCTTACATTAAATTGTCAAAAAAAAAAAAAACTGCATTTCAAAACGTCAACTAATTCCAAGGCTTCCCGTGCTTCCACATCAGTTTCTGATTCAAATGCATATTCTACAGTTAATCACGTTGATAATTTTTATTCGTTCCAATTATTCTCGACGTTTCTACAGTTAATCACGTTAATAATTTTTATTCGTTCCAATTATTCTCGACGTTTTCATCAACTTCTCTGGCACCAGAGACACAAACACGAAGGGTGAAAATGGCAAAACATCCAATTTATACGACAGGCATCGTGGCAATATGACATTGACTCGTAAATGAGAGCACAACAAATAACACAAAGCTGCGTACTATTTTGGCAAATTCTTTAGCTGCATCCGTTTCGCAAGAAGAATATTGAATACCATTCAACGGAAGGGACAAAGCTTACACACCAAGGAATTGGAATAAAGCACCTCAGATAAGCAAAAGAATAAACCAATAGTCTCCCGTCAGCTAATAAAAGGAGAAACCTTAAGCTACACGGTAAAGGGCGTCTTGGAAAGTCTTGGACATAGGCAGAAAAGATCCAACTACTAATGAGGATAGGCCGAAGGGAATCGTCCAGTTCTTGCCTTTATTAGCATCCGGTATGCTAATTGGTCGCAGCATCCCCGCACAAACAAGTTTACATTTAAATCCTCAAATCCTGATAACTACCTGCGGAGCTTTTCTTTCTTTAATTACGTGGCGAAAAGAAAGCATGGCTGAAATTTTTCTTAGCCACGGCAGCCCGCAAAAAGGAGTGTGGGGGTATGGGAAATGGTTAAAAATGAAACTTACAGAACTATACATTGAACCTGGTAGGAATGGATTTTAATATGTAAACGACACATAGACAACATGATTCTGACATCAGATTTCATCCAACAAAAGAATTGCTGAGGTTCAAAGTTGATCCGGCAAATGATCCAATGCGCTGCTGAAATGTCAAACATTCGGCTGCTTTAAATGAAAAGGACGCCAATTGAAGTTCGAGAGTGGAAATCATCAACTGGCGCTTACATTAGTTGCGTGATTGATTATCACAACATCACAATACAGCCCTATAACACTACTTAACCATAAGGGAATTTTCATCCACAACTTAAATTACAAGTTCCACTAAAGCTTATCATCCGAAAGTTGTTAATCCCACACTTAATTTCCACTTGTAGGCGATCACTTGGTCCCTTGTAAATTTTCACAAATGATAATGTAGAATATTTAGAGGACTTCCCTGATATTGCAATTATTAAATGTATTAGCACTCTTTTTGTACATGTGAGGAAATCAGTACCAGCCCCCAACAGAAGAATGAACATGGAAAGATAATGTTCATATCTTAAAATTGCAACACTGAGTTTAAGCTTACCAATTGGCACAGCTAATCGCAAAATGAGAAAGATGATAGAAATAAAGAAGCTTCTAGTAAAGAGTAATACAATACCGCAATCCAAAATTGAACCTATCTTCATTGAGGAATACAGAAGCAAAAACAGTGATTTTACCTTGAATAAAAGATCATAAACGATATATTCCCAGGGCAATGATATGGACATTAAGCAGCATTTGAGGGGCAACATCTCGTCATCAGAAGATCATGCTTTGCTGCCACAGATGCCACAGATGCTGCTTTTAAAAAAACTGAGCCAATCCCAAATCCTTTCTTTGAAGTAACAGGTGAAAAGGGGCCAACATCGTGCTGGCTTTGATCTGATAATATGAAACCTTAATTTCAGTATGATGGAAATCTCCATGCATTCGATCACATATCTAATCAAATAATAAAAAATAGCTGCTCTTTCGCAAAACAAGTTGGAGTCTGAAAACCCCAAAAAAAGAGGGGATGTAGGACCGCCCCCCCCACCAAAGAAAAAAAAAGGGATCAAGATATTAGGAAGAAAAGGATTTCGCTTTAACCTGCAACACCAGAAACAGCTACTTCAACTTCCCCCCGTCCTCCTGGACCTTTCATGTGGAGTCTGTCTGTTTTCCCAGGGGATTGACCAAGAAGACTCCCAAATCAAGACTTGCCAGCTGTTGAAGAGGAGGTGTGGGAGATAGAGAGAGAAATATAAGAATTAAATGAGCAAATAGAATTACTAACATTTCAGTTTCTAATACCTCTGTAAGCTGCATATAAGTTCAGAAACTGTCAACAATAAAATTCTTGATGCAAATAAAAAACTCATTTTTGCCAACACAAAGACAGAGCTCATAGCTGCAATAGTTTAGCAATAATCGGAAATCAGAACAATTCAGCAATAAAGTTAATTTCAGTACAGCTTTTAGTGAGAAAAACATTGCTGCAATAAAAAAATGTACACTGCAGATCTTGCAAATTAAAGCATTAACAAGCACAATGGTGAATTGTCATGAAATAAGCCTAGTACCACTGCATCAAAAGTGGAGTTGAAGTCATCGATTGCAAAACAGATATCTGGATATGCAGTTGGTGTCTCTACTTCCTAGATATGTATCAGAGATAGTGTCGGGTAAAAATTGAAGATAAAAGGATGAATTAAGAGAATAGCTTATTAACAACAAATGAACTTCCCTTTTTTGAGTCCAAATGAAAATCTACACGACTTGGAGATGCATAAACAGTCTTTACAACATGCAGAGACACCACAGAAAAAGTTCACTTCATGAAATAGAATTTCACTTAACTAAGAAGGAGGAAAATGTTTAAAAATTTCCGAAAAAAATGATTGTGCGACATCAAAACTGGGAAGTACCTTATATATAGGAGACAACTGTGTATCTTAACCGTCTTGATGATTTCGAAGGACTTGTTGACTGAAAACAAAAACAACAAACAAGAATCCACAATCACTGAGTTCTTTGGAACATGGCTAATAAACCTTGCCAGTTTAGGATTAATTCGGTATTCTAACAGCAGAGACTTTTTTTAAGCGGGTGAAAAATCTTAAATTTCAATTTTTTTCTCTAGTTCCAGAGCAATATTTAGCAATGCTGCAAGTACTATACATAAAGTTGAACGCAAAGATATGATGTGAGGAACGAAATACCTGCAAATTGCCACAGTTACTGTGTATGATGAATGTGCAATCAAATTCAAGTAAAACGAGTGCCTCCAATCCACATCCGCTGAACTTTCACTGGCTAAATTATCCAACTAGTTGAGGAAGTAAAGATAGTGAGCACCTTAGCAAAATCAATTCTTCCATATACAAAAAGGACACGTCTAAGTACCATATACTTGAGCGTGCTGTGGGCAGAAGGCCACAAACAACCAACAACTTTCCCTCAAGCAAAATCAAGCTAAGGCACGATTGTATGCTGCTTCTTTACCTTAGGTGCCCAACTGCGTACAAAGTAAGGAGCGGTATTATCCACATTATCATTGAAATCATATCCTCGTATTCTCTACAACAACACGGTTCATTATCAACAGAAAAACAAAACTAGCTAATGCTTCTCCCTAACAACTTGGAGTGTTTCTTCACCATAGACAACAACTCATGACTGCCAATTAAATAACAATTTCTATAATAAAATCTCGCACACAAATACATCCTAAGAAAAAACGCTATTCAATCTTCAAATACCATCAACATAAAAGTGAATTAATTCTGCAGCAGCTTTTGAAAGCAAAACCCAATTAAGGAACAGAATCCGCAGTACCTGGAAGGAGTCTCTCTGCCATCCCCTAGCATTTCTGTTTCTCAAATTCGTCTTCGCGTCGATTGATTTTTCAACAGCCAGCGACCGGGCTATGGTTTTAGAATTTATCGACATTGCATGTTTCTTTGACCTGTCATCAAAATGATCGGTGAGGATGTGCGATTGGTTGCTGATCCACTGTGCGGCGTTTCTTATCACTCATGTGATCGATATCAAAAAAAGCCCTCAGTGCAGACTAGACCACTGTAGATTGTTATATTGTAACTTGTAATTGATGTTTTAGCCATTCGGAGACAAAAACAATGAACTGGATACTGGATATCAGAGGTAAAATAGTTTTTTCATTAGAGTCGATTTGTTATTATTATATTAATAGGGGATAAATTGATTTTCCCATTTTTTTAGCATGTTAAAATAGAACTTTAGTTCGTAGTTAAGTGGTAAGGAGTCGCTCCAGGGTGCAGTGCGAGTTCTTGCATTTTCAATTCACGTGCAAGTGAGTGATGGTTGATCGATCTCGAGTTGATGAGCTCTTCATCGTAGTTTGGTTTTTGAGATTGGTTATTTTCCAGTGGATAGTGCTCGGGACTTGGGAGCGTGTCCGTGATATCAAAAAAAAAAAAAAAAAAACTAAACTAATATCCATGAGCTTTTTAATTTTTTAATTTTTTAAAATACAGTGAAATGATTGAATCACTTTTTAAAGTAACAAATTCCTTAACAATTCTCCAACGATTTTTTTTTTATTTTCATCATTTTTTTTTGTTATAATTAGATTGATTTAAGAGTAATTAGAAAATTGAACAAATAAAAAATATTATTTTAAAAAAATAGTTGGCGCATGCATGACACATTTCAGCACGTGAATTGTTTTCATGGTATTCGGGTAGCACGTCCGGCTTCTTGCTACGGATAAAAGCATGCTTTTGCAGTGGAGTTCGAATTCTCGTGGCATCCTAGCTATTTCTGGGTGGTGTATGTTGTCAACACGTAGAACAATTATACGAAGAGTTTATGGACCAAATAGAAGCATGAAGCTATTGTTTTCTTGTTTAAATTATTTTCCTAGTTAATTTTGGATTTTAATTATTTGTTTTTTATTAGCTAGTTTATGACTTTTAATTTAATTAATATTTTACTATTTAGGAATCCTAATGCTAGATGGATTCTATTAATTATGTAAGTTTTAATTAGAAATTCTTTCATATAAAGGATTTCAGTACTAATATAAATAAGAATGTCTAGTTTATTTTATGGATACCAAGACTATTATTCAGATTCAATAAAAATACCAGAAAAATTTATCTAGATTTCTCTATAGTTTGGTTTGTAACCTTAGAGCTTGAAAACTCTTATTTTATTTTCGTTATACACTCTATCAGGTGATATCAGTGTAGGTTAGCATCCGGATCGATGAAAAACCGTGAAGAGAATCGTGGAGCAATTGGTCGCAGCTATCCCCATAATAGTGATAAGGGGATGCATGATGTTTGATATCAGCTAGATCATCATTCGATAGCGATAACAGCTTTAGAAAGGCAAATGCAAATTAGGTTAGGCAACATCAATACTAGAGTTGATGACCTTGCGACCGGGCTTGAGACATTTGGGCTACGTGTAAACTTGAACTGGGAAAGAAGAAAGGTGCATGCCAAGGATGACACTCGCGACCAACTTGTTTTTGAATTAGTTAATGCAAATCCTTGTGGCTAGTATGACTATGGGTATTCATATGACAAAGAAGACCAAGGTAAGGTTGCTGAAAATAATAGGTATGATCAAGATTATCATATGAAGGTTGAGATTTCTTCTTTAAGTGGTGATTTAAGAGCAGAGGAGTTCTTTGACTGGTTAGCTGAATGTGATCAATTGTATAAGTATACGAGAATTTCATATTCGAAGATGGTAAAAACTTTAGGGTTTAAATTAAAGCATGAGGCTTTAGTATGGTGGGATAGGCTATTGAAGACTAGGAGGTGGGAAGGTAAAAGACCTATTGAGACTTAGAAGTGGATGAAGCAATTATTGAGAGGTAGGTTTTTGCCTCTTGATTATAATCAGTTTATGTTCTATAAGTATCATAAGTGCTTTTAAGATTTTTAAACCATGTATATATAATGGGTTTTTCATGCCTAATTGAGCGAAATAATCTACATGAAACTAATGAGCAACAAGTTACTAGATATGTAGAGGGATTGAAACATGTCATTAAAGATAGAATTGGGCTTCAGTTGCTACAAAATATTATTGAGGTAAGAAATATAGATTTAAGGGCAAAGATGTTGATGCCAGATAGAAAATGAGAGTTTCTAGCGTATAGCCTCAACTTACACCTAGTGAAGGCTTGTTTGGAATTGTGGTGGTGGTGGCGGTTCAAAGTGCTTTTCGCTTAAAAATGCATCAAAATAAATTTTTTTTATTTTTTAAAAATTATTTTTGATATCAGTACATCAAAACGATTTGAAAATAAATAAAAAATTATTTAAAAAAATAAAACTTTTAAAAACACAATTTACAGGACGTTTCCAAACAATATATAAGAATGGTAAGCTAGCACGTAAAAACAATCAATCCAAGCAAGTTTATGATAAAAATAGTCCCCCATCTTCGGATTCCTTGACGTGGAGTGCCAAGTTACAGTAAAAGAAGGTTTCCAACAACAAACACCATTATGATTTATGATAAAGAATGACAGCACCATTCAAAATCATGTGGGGGAATACCATTTTTAAATACAGCACTATCATTTTTAAATGCGCTTAAAGCACCTTTAAGGCTTTAGGCGTTAGTGCCGAATTTACTTTTTATTCTATATTTGTAAGGCGAAATAAATAAATAAATAAATAAATAAATGAAACAATTTAAAGAAAAGAAAAGAATTGTTCAAGCTGCCTCAAGTACTTGATGAGGCTCTTAAGCAGAAGAAAGAAAGCAATACATGAATTGATCTGATACTGAAGATGACGACCCAGATGATTATACATAGCTAGCTGATCGATCAAAATTACAGCTGAAACTTTCTTTAAAAAGCTACAATAATGAAAACAGATACTGGAGAGATTTTACCGTTGCACAAACCCAAAAGCACAAGAGAAACAGAACTTTTAATTAGTGGAAATTTATCAACATATATAATCTGAGCGCTCTTATTGAATTGCTTTCACTCATCTTGATCGATCACAGTATCGTAATTCATAAGAGACCAGACCATCGAGCACAACCCCTCTTACCATTTTCCAGAAACAAAAAGAACAAACCAACCTCACACATCCTAAAACCCCACACCTTACCGAAACGAACCTTTCTTTTCAAGTGTGCTTATGGAGCCATATGCATAATTTTAGTCCTCATCGAATGCTCCGGTACTCCTCTTGCCTTTCCCCGTCCTTCTCCGCTTAATAGCGCCACCTTCATGATGCCTCGTGTTACCATCATGGAGAATCAACGGTGCATCATTAGCTTCGTCACCGTCACCTTCAGTGGCTATACGGATGCAAGAACATCTCTCCATGGATGCAAAAAAAGCACCTGCCACACCATTGATGAACCACATGGCTACCCCATCAAGCTTTCCACACCCGGGTGATGAGCCATGGCTGGTTGAGGTCCGGACCCTTGGCTCAACAGAATTTGAACGAAGATTGAAGAAGCTAGAGCAATTCGTGGAGCTGGTAGTTGCAGCCATGAACTGAAAGGTCCGGGTGTAGTAGCTAGCCTCAGGAAGAGAGGTGAGAAAAAGAAGCCTCAGGCTTTATCTTAGGTCTCAACGGGCCCGGTGTTAAGGTTGTTAGCTATTACAATTAAGAAGTATGTCCTTGTAAATACTTATGACTACTGTGATTCTCATTCATGCCCCTACATGAGTTGTAAATGGACCGAAGAACTATTATTGTTTGCAGATCAGTTTGTTGGATCCTTTTTGGAAATGATTTTTTCTTTTAATCGTGAAGTCCCAAACACTGAGTTCTCGATTAAACTATTAATTAAGTTTTAGTATAATAATAAATAAATAAATAAATAAACTCCTTGGATTCCAAATCCAATAGTCATTAGCATTTTTTGATATAACAATGTGCTAACAGTCCTTTCCAATTGATGCCTATTTTCGTATCTTATTATGAAAAACAATCCAGACGTTTTACAACCTTTTCTAATTAACAAAAACTACTTATTTTCATTGTTTACTAAAAATGATATATTTTTTATGTTGGATTAATTTTGTATTTTTACGTGACCTATTAATTATTAATTAAAGTTTTGATAGGGCTATGGATATTTTTTCTCGATTTGTTTTTTATACCTGCAAACATGGATATCAAAGTCTTTTTATATTTTCAAACAAAAAAAATAATTACTTGAATCTTGAAACTACAAACTCACCACAAATTTTTTTATATTATTATTACTAGTTTAATAAAGGGTAATGTTTTTTTTTATAGATTAAATATTATTTGAATA
>Ga0325404_1006942_pt1 | contig 11846 bp, 10 predicted proteins | sample PopdelMetagenome_18_FD_205664 | JGI IMG/M metagenome (GOLD analysis project Ga0325404, IMG submission 205664) | Populus deltoides microbial communities from Bellville, Georgia, United States - Xylem-Control-R1 | ecosystem: Host-associated > Plants > Phyllosphere > Stem > Wood/Secondary xylem... | reverse complement strand
TTTCTCGTTGCTTCATGTTACCCTCATCTTCATGCCTTTGGTGACTGGTATTCTTTCCACCACCACCCTGGTATTTAATTCAATCAAACCGTCTAGTTAACAAAATGCCTTTTAAATTATATATATATATATATATATATATATATATATATATATATATATAATATTTTAAAATAATTTTAGAAATTTATTCAATCAAGTTTTTACTTGATTTTTTCAAGATCTAGAATTATAATCTCATGTATTAATTACATTATAGTCTTCTATTTCTAAAACTTATTTATAATCAAGCCACACTTGATTAATTATCTCATTTTAATTTTTAATCAATAGTTTTATGTGTGTGACCCATTAGGTTCAAATTATAAATAATAATTCTAAATAAAATAGAATTAAATAAATTAAAAATTTTAATTTTTTTTATTAATACAACAATTGATTAATTTATATTTGAAAATTACGTACAATAAATAACAATTTATTATGATTCTTCAAATATTATAAAAGTCATAACTAGTCTTAAATTTTTAGTGACTAGTTTTTCAATATAATGATTATTTTATTTTTATCAAGAATATTTTAATTTAAATATTATAGCATAAAATATATATATTTCATTAAATTATTTTTTATTCTCATCGGATTATTTATTTACGTACAAGAGTGTCTTTTCGTAACTAGGTGTGGCAATGGTAACCAAACATAGAAAGCGTAAAAACCCATTACTTAACATGCTTGAAATGTTGGACTTTGAATGGCATATGGAATAGGTTTTAATGAAGTATGCAAATCATGTGATATGGCTACGGAGAGGAAAGAAAGTCGGCTAAGATATATTAATACACCTTGGGTAAGAACGAAACTTTCATCATCATGGTTTAATGAGTGAGGAAAAATAAAAGGCTCTTTTTGCTCGGAATTTTTGTACTTGATAAGGATTTTGTTTTCCTTTTTCGATTTTGACGAGTTGTATATTGGATGGAATCGAAAATAGATGCTCAATTGGTCAAAGTGATAGAGGAGGAGGAGGAGGAGGAGGTGCAGGGAACGAGAGAACACAAGGTGGCCTTCTGTTTTCGACTGCTCTGTTAGTGGACACGCAGAGAAAAGATAAGAAAAAGAAGACAGCTGCAGCTAAATGTCCACTGCAGTATAGATCACAAGGTAGGAAAATCGTCTCACGTGCATGCTGCTCTCTGATTGTATAAAAGCTTAGTGATAATCCAAATGCACAAAAGAGCAAGATACCAAAAAACAAAGTTCTCATTAGCCAAGTGGGGCAACAAGACATTTCAGTGATATCCGAGTATCATCACATCCAAGAGCTCAGTCACACCAGATTAGTTTCTCTTATCCTTAAATGGGGTTTTCAAAACTGTGTACAATCACAGATCAACATGAGTTATGTGAAGGTTCCATGCTCTGTATTCCAGGTTCACCGATTGCAATGAACGATGTTCCTGCAATAGACAAAGCTCTGTTATGCATATTACCACCTTCAGAGGAATGGCGACGCTAGACTCAGCATTATAACACGACTAGAACCACAACATGACATCAAATTAACGAGTCAATAGCAGGTCATCTTCAGCTAAAAAAAAACATTTTACCGCATGCCACAGTAAAGCTAAAGATTTCATACCTGGAAACCAACTTGATGTAATTTAGGAAAAGATTTAAAATAAGCATGTCATAGCTGTGATACTTGGGCCATCTACCAATCACTATTCCAATACCCAAAACAAAACAATTGATCATACTTTTTCTGTGACAAAGTCAGGTTACATAGACCAAGTTGATCGTACATTTTCTCCTCAAGGACTGCAAGGAGTTCAGGACCAAGAATGTGGGCAGTCTGTTCTATGACATTTTTTTATGGTTACACTAGATGATATTTCTTAATACTAAGCAAGGCAATGAAACCAACAACTCCAACAAAAGAAAGGCATACCATATAATAGCAAACCCAGATTACTTTGAATCAAGACCTCACTTTTCACTATGTGAAAAGACTTGCATACAAATTCACTTTGTGGAAAGACTTGGGTAAAAAGGGTGTGCATGAACAGACAATTGTTGTGACACAAGATTCTGGAATTTTAGCTCTTCGATTGATCAGAAAAGGACCCCCTTCTCATCCAAATTTTTTCATGAAAAAAGTCAAATTTATACCAGCTAGTTGCAAACCAAACCTCATCTTTTTTCTCATGAAGAAGGCTATCTTTTCTTTCTCCCACCCTTCCCGGACTTGGATGTTGAAACATTTGCCGTGGATGCAGGCTCCTGCTTTTTGGTCCTCCCAGGATGTCTAGGTACCAGTTCTGCAACATGGAACATAAGCTGTTTTCCTGCAATAAGGTCGAAGTTTCAAATCCATTACATATGAAATGTAAGACAGACACTCATATATAAGTGGAATCAGCCCATCCAACTTTGAGCTGATTTTTAATTGTTTTTTCACCTTATACTTTACTTTCTTGATAGATGTGACAAAAATACACCCCTATTTTTCCTTTTTTCTATTTCCCTCCCTATTCCTCCAGGTCAATGAAGTACAGTGCCATGGCATATCAGGCACGATGAGAGGCAGCTCTCAAATTTCTCAACTAAACTAAAAGGGAACAATCATCAAACAGTCCAGATCACCAAGTGGAGCACTGGTATTTCATGTAAATGCTGCTTACCACTCATTAACATGCATGCAAGAGGTGTCTACAAAATCATCAATTAAAACAACACCAATATAAAGGTTAGTTCAGCTCTCAAGTGATGGATCCCTAGCAGAAACTAGTCTTATGCAATACTAGATGTCAATGACACCATAACATACTAAATATACATTCTTGGATTGGTTAAATTTATGTGTCAATATCCCTTCTTGAAAAGTCTCTGTGCAAAGTAACAGAAAATAATACGCATATCAATATTTACTGTCCCTTGGAAATTAGGACCACTTAAATGATACCATTGAGTCACCTACATGTTATCCGCATTAGAATTAATTGCAAATATTTCACTTCAAGGATTATTAGAGAACAAAATAAAGAGGTGTCTACAAGACAGGTGGAGGTGCCAATGAGCATGTGGCAAATATAAAAATAAACTGTCATATGGGAAGTATAAAGAAAACTCTTATATAAGTTTTGTTGAATTCACCAATACATATGGATTCATGGAAGAGGAAGGAGAGTACCAGAACTAACAGAAAGGAAGTTTGATTTCTTTTGGATCTTAAAATGAGAAAAGGAAAAGAAGGGGAGTGAATGGGAAAAGGAGTGGGTTAGATTTCCAAGTTCATCTCGCTTGTGAGAGGAAATCAACTAAAAGATTTTAAAATATATATTATCATTCAAAAGATGTCAGATTCTTCTATATATTTGCAAGATTAGCCATTGGCAGCTTGATACATGTTCGTCGACAGAGTCTCTAACCAAAAAGCTGCTTCAGTTAATGGAAAGGAGCCTATCCTGTGAATCAATTACAGCAAAACAAAACACAATGATGGCACAGTTCTATACCATGTCAAAGCATTAACCCAAAATCTCAAGCCACTATTTGTAGAGGCTATAAACTATTGAAAGCCATAACAATCCTTGTACATAACAAATATTGAATTACTTCAACACTAGCAACTCATGAAAAAAGTTCTCTTTGTTAAAATAAAGAAGAGGGAGAGGAAGAAGAAGAATGGTGTGGCATAATTCAATGTAATAGGCAAAAAAGATTGACAAAATCACACTTGATCAATACCAATACACTTAAATTTAAGTGTTGAAAAAACTACATGTACAAGTCCATCAATTTACGCAGATCTCCAAAAGAAAAAGATAAAGATAATTAATGAAAAAGAAGCCAAAAGAAATATCAGAATCATATGATAAACAGAAACAACGGTAAAGTATGCTTACGGGAAGGAATTGCTGGATTACATAAACTCCCATCTTCTCTTTTCAGCAATACTCTCACTCTCCCTACTTGCATGAAATCTCGTGGATACGCCTTATCAATCTAGAACATCCAAGAAGCATCATAAATCACAAACAAACAGCAATCACAAGCTCTAATAATTAAAGAGAAAAAACTGTGGATTGCAAAAGAGACCTCAATTGCAAATGGAAGTTTGAGATGGCCACAACAATCACCAATCTCAACACAAGTAGGGTTCTCACACGCCTTTTCTGCACTAATCCGCCTCCCTTCAGCTATTGTTTTCTTTGAGTTAATGTAGACAGGATATAACACCACCCATTTCTTTATATTCGGCACTCCACCATCCATCATTACCTATCTCTCCCTGTTAAAAAAACAATTTTCCATGAAAAATAAAATCATACAGTTCAACCAAGTAACCAATGCTGATTTCAATTTTTTTTTTTAAAATGCTCTTGATTTTACATACCCAGAATTAAAAATCAAGACTTTAACAAACCAAACAAGCACATATTGAAAATTATGAAATGGGGTTTTTAATTTTAAGGTTCTGATTCATTATTTTCATCCTAATCCTACAATCGACACAAAAAACATTGACCAGGAGTGGAATCACAATTATTTACAGCTAAAAAATAAAACTATGGCGTAAAACCTAAACGAGAAATCAGAGATAGAAGAAAAGGAAACTGGGCTTCGTTATTAGAAGTGAAAGAGGAAAAAAAAAAAAAAAAGAGGACTTGCCAATTGAGACCCTGGCTTCGCGTTTTGTCGTGTGAGATCTAGTAGCGCTCCCTGGTGATGGAGTACGATGATATGAGAAACTCTGTAGAATTCAGCTTTTTCTTTTTCTTTGCTTCCTATAATTGCAGTCTAGTCCCTCAAGTCAGGAGGTTTGAGGCCAATGTAAGGAATAGCTAATTTCTTTTCTCTTGCAGCAATAGGACTATTCAAAAAATAAAAAATAAAACTTGAACAGCTAATACAGGAAGCCCGTGTCTGAAATACAAGGCAATGAAAGCCCAAGAAACATGGATTACCCAAGCCTACAAAATCAAATACAAGCCTAAATCTCTCCAAAGGGATAAAGTTATTTTTTATGTAATTATTTTTTTTAATTTGATAAATGATTTAATGAGAAATTAAATTTTTACCAATTGGTCGGTTCGACTCCCAACTAAGAGCTAAAATAAAAGGTTTATGCAATGTTTTCAAATACAAAAAAGTATTAGAAAATAATATAAATTATAATTTGAAAGCTTATATAAGAGCATCTTCAACGTATGAAGTAAATGAAGAGGCAAATACTAAATATTATACTTTAGCTTTTATCTTTTTAGCTTTTTTATTTCAACGCAGCACCCAAACAAATAGCTATTTTGGCTATTTGTTTGTTGGCCAGCCATTTCTACATTTCACTGTAGAAATGGTCAAAATAAATAATTGTTGGCCAATGGCTATTTTTATAGCCGTTGGCCAACAACTCTCTTTTTTTTCTTTAAATGTAGGAGAAATTTTCTTTAAATGCAAGAGGAAAGAACTTATAGTTTTAAAATTTTGTATTATGTCTCACCCTTCTCTCAAATTTAGAAAAACAAGAATTAATTATTCTCCGGTTAATTAATAACATCGGTTGTGTTAATTAGCTGAAATTAAAAGGTATGTTTGTTTAAAAGATTTTTTTTTATTTTCTCTTTTATATCTCTTGATTTTTTAGATCTTTTGTTGTTAATTTAATATTTGTGATGATTTTTATTTCTTTATTATTTTATGTTTTTAATATGGGTTAAGGAAGATAATTTTTATTTATTTTGTTATCTTTGATAAAATTGAGAGGAATTAATAATGGTAGTTGATATTGATAAAAAGATAGAGTGACATATTTAAAATTTATTTTTGATTGTCTATTTTAATTTGAGGTCAATTATATTTTGTTTTGTTGAAAATGCAATTAAACCAATATATCAATTCTCTTTTAGTTCCAAAAAATGGTCAAATTGTTATGTTAGAACAAGTAGGAGACAATGCTTATTATTAATTCGCATGAATGAAAACTATAAAATTGCTAGACATTGAATGTAAACTTCTTTTACACTATCTTATAAGATTTTAACTTGAGTTTTTTTTTTTAATGTAGATGGATTCAAATTTTCCAAGCTCTTTTATCAACTTTCTTATGAGTGAGTCAGAAGATATTCTCTCTCAACCAAGTGATTCTAATCAATTAATTGATGACTTAACATACTCGAATTTAAATGTCCATTCGGCAAAAAAATCACAAAAAAGTTCGAATTTCTCACCAAATGAAGATTGTTTACTTGTCTCTGCTGGCTAAATACAAGCAAGGATTCAATTACAGGAGTTGAACAACAAATAAAATAGTTCTGGGCTCGCGTACATGCTTACTTTGTAGAGAATGGAGGAAACTTGAATAATCGTTCTCAATTAAGCATCTCAAGTAGATGGCAAAAAATGAATAGAGAAGTCGGTAAATTTGTTGGATTTGTTACTCAAATTGAAAATCGTCAGCAAAGTGGAATGACTGAAGAATCAAGGGTAATGTTAATATTCATTTCTATGTTAAATTGTTTAACACATATTTTAACATTATTTTATTTATTTATTTTTTTACCAGATTAATGATGCTCGGCAAATATATGCTTCTTGCGTTGGCAAATGATTTCAACTAGAACATTGTTGGGTTATCTTAAGAAAAGAATCCAAATGACAATTTGAGCGTGCAAGTCAACATCAAAGGTCAAACAAGAAACAAAAAAGTCATGTCAATGCAAATTCAGCTTCATCAACTCCATCTACCCCTGATTCTGTTAGTTTAGGAGAAGATAGCGAACCATTGATTTATCAAGATAAACCAATCGGTCAGAAGGCTGTAAAGGAACAACTTAAACGTAGACAAGAAAAAGATAAAGTTGGGGAGGTATCTGTAACAAATCTCTTACAACAATTCAGGGATACTCTAGTTGAAATTGAGGATCAAAAGAAACAAGACACAAAAATTATGTTAGAGCAACAAACCATGATGATTCAACAAAGTCAAGAGAAACAAGAATTGGACAGGATTGAGAAAGAAGAACAAATTATGAAAATGGATATTTCTAATTTGGATCCAATTTCTGCAGCGTATTTTCAAAATAGAAAGTTAGAAATTATGCAAAAGAGGGGTTTTAATTTTTAATTAACTTTGATTGATTTATTGTAATATAATGTATTTTTAATTAAATATGTAGAAAATTTTTGGTTATTTTAAATATATTGTTATGAAATTGATATCAATTCATAATACTTTTTTGAAGTTCCTCTAACACTTAACAATAATAAGTAGGATTAATTAACTTAAAAGATAACAACCATAATGAAAAAAACATAAAAAACTTGAAAATTATGATAACATAAGAAGTTCAAATCTAAAGATTCTACTCGTTGCCATATTGTTCCCACAAATGTTCAATCAAATCTTCTTGTAGTTGAGAGCTAGTTGCTCTATCCCTAATTCGATTATGAGTTTGAAGAAAATCATGTAGTTCTGGTATTTCACCATGTGACACTGATATAAAGGAATTGACTTCATGTTCATGGTCAAATCCAAGGTTCATTGCTCCTTCATCCTCAATAATTATATTATGCATTATTATGCAAGCTTTCATAATATATGCAAACGTTTCTTCATCCCAGTATCGAACAGGTCCATGTGTAATTACAAAACGAGAATGGAGCACCCCAAATGCTCGCTCCATATCTTTTCTTGCAGACTCTTGCTTGCTTACCAAATATTTTCTCTTTGCTCCTAATGGTCTTGGGATTGTCTTAACAAAGGTTGACCAATTAGGATAAATCTCATCTGCTAAATAGTATCTCATTGTATATTCATGTTCATTAATTGTATAATTGACAGGAGCAGTACGACCTTCAGTAAGTGCAGCGAAAATAGGTGACCGATCAAGAACATTAATATCATTTAATGATCCAGGCATTCCAAAAAAGGAATGCCATATCCAAAGATCTTGTGAAGCCATCGCCTCTAGAATTATAGTTGGTTCACAACAATGACTAGTATACATCTCATGCCATACAATTGGGCATTTCTTCCATTTCCAATGCATACAGTCAATACTCCCTAACATCCCTAGAAATTCACGATGCTCTCCAATTGATAATAATCGACAAATATCGGCCTCGTTTGGTGCCCTTAGATACCAATCACCAAAAACTTCTACGATTGCTTTGAAGAAAGCTCTAAGACTTTCTATCGCAGTGGTTTCTCCAATTCGAAGATATTCATCATTAAGATCTGCAAGAATATCATATGCAAGTATTATGTGAACTGCAGTTACCTTTTGAAGGCAAGATAAACCAAAAACACCAAGAGCATCTCCTTTATTTGAAATATAGATTATGAGCTTTCACTGCATTTGCGATCCGAAGAAAAAGACGACGACTCTTCCTAAATCTTCTTTGAAATTGACTTTTAGTGAATTTAGGATTTTCTGCAAAATAATCATTATATGACCTTAACTCATCTTCCTTTCTATTACGATTGACAATATTGTGACCAGGAATAGAGCCACGATACCCTGTTCTCTACCCTTGATTATTTGATTCTTCTTCAGCAACCATAGCGGTAGCAACTTGAAAAGCGAACACAGGAGTGTCATCATCAAAATCAAAAGCATCATAAAAATTAATATTAGAATGATTATGATGAATTTTAATGAAATATTTTTTTGATTGGAGAGAAAAAAATGGAATGATGAGAAAAAATGTTAAGGTATATGAGAATATTTATAGATGGATTATTTTTTCAAATTTTGAAATATTAGAATATTGACAATTATTTTTTTAAAATTTGAAATTTTAAAATGTTGGCAGTTATTTTTTAAAATTTTAAAATTTTAAAATTTAAAACGTTGGTGATCATTTTTTCAAAATTTGAAATTTTAAAATTTAAAATAGTGGCAGTCATTTTTTCAAAGCATGAATTTCTTTAAAAAATTAAAAATCAAAATTTAAAATATTGGCAGTTTTTTTCAAAGTTTGAATTTGAATTTACTTTTAAAAAATTAAATTTTTAACATTTACATATAAAATTAAAAATTAAAAATATTCATATAAATAAATTTTAAGTTTAATTTTAAATTATATCTTTTAACTTTCATATTATTTCATTAATTTTATATTACTTTTATAAATTACTCATATTAATTATATAATTAATAACATCATAATTATATTATATATAAAATATCTAAATTAGTGATATAATTACATTAAAATTAATTTAACATGAAATATATTAAAATAAAAATGATTTTTCTAAATAGCTCTTTACCATTGGAATGCGTATAATAAAAAAAACTATATTTACACTATTCAAAAAGCTATTTTATCAATTTGGCTCTTCAATTTGGCTTTTTGGATTGGAAATACTCTAACAGTTTAAGCTATTGAGTTGAGATGATTTTATTATATGGCATCAGAGCTTTAATAACTAAGTGATTATAAGTTTGAATCTTATTATTTCTATTTATTTGATTAAAATAAGTATAAAATAATATAAGTCTGTGCAAATATTTTTAGAAAAAAAATACTCTTAACTTTTATTTATATTATTGGTTACCGGAAAATTAAGAAAATATCAAATAGTGAGATGGTCTTTTTGGAAAGCAAAGATTTTTGAAAGAGCTCATATGGATACTACCAAATTTAATTATACAAATAAACAATTGTGTGATGAAGTTGCTTATGCCGTTTTAATCAAAATATTTTTTTTTTTCTTTGGCATAGTCAAGATAAATTTCTAATAGCCAAGTTTTTTTTAATATCCTGTCATTTTTAGACTCTATTTGTTTTTATGTTTAAAAAGTATTTTTTAAAAAAATTGAAAATTTTTTATTTTTTTTACTTTAAATTAAAATTTTTTTGGTATTTTTAGATCATTTTACGCTGATATAAAAAATAATTTTTAAAAAATAAAAAATATATTATTTTAATATATTTATGAATAAAAAGTATTTTAAAAAACAATCATAACCACATTCTCAAACAGACCATTAAAGAATTTCATTCAACACATGACATTTGATAATGCTACTACAAAATCTTATGCTATTAAGAGTTTATTTGAGAGAACGGCCAACCAAACACACACTAAAAATCAACTTTAAAATGGTGGTGAGATTAATATATTTAAGGCTAAAATTTATGGAGTTTTTTAATTATTTCGAGACTGCAAATGGACTCCATAGCAATGAAAGGTGTTCTGTTAGATTGGATTTTTTTTTTTTAGCTGCATATATCATGAATTAGATTTTAAAGTTGATAAATTGAAGACATGTTATTTGTGAGTAAACTAACTACAATACTATATTCTAACTATATATTATTTTGAAATAAAAAAAAGTTGAGCTTTTTTTCATAAACTACATGCTTCTAAAAAATATTAACATATCAAAATAATATATGAGACTATTTAATATTGTAATAGTGATTTTTTAAAAAAATATTTTTTGGTTGAAAAAATATTAAAATAATATTTTTTTAGTTTTTTAAATTTATTTTTAATATCAAAATAATCTAAAAATATTAAAAACTTAACTTGAAGCAAAAAAAAAAGTTAATTTCAAAGGTATTTTTACATGTAAAAACAAACAATACCAACATGCATGAGAAAGGGTGGACTTACATAAAAGAAAAGAGAGATGTTTTCAAAATATTCAAAATAACCATTAGTAGTTTTATGAGTTCAAATTTGCCCCTCCTTGTTTTAGACGTTGGCCCCATTATATTATTATACATAGATATACATAAAGCTATAACGTTGGTGTTTTTACTAATAATAATAATAATAATAATAATAATAATAATAATAATAATAATAATAATAAGATATTGGAGTTCAAACACAAAAACAAATTGTGATTTAATATAAAACCTATATATCTTGCTTTTATTAATTCTTCACTCATTTTCTTAGAATATATATCGTGTGATATTAGATATTATGGACATGAATAGGTGGATATTTAATTAGACATTTTAAATATATGAAAAGACCGGAAGCAGGTCTGAGAAAATGGAGGAATCCGATGTCAGTGTGCTTATCCAACGCGAAATAATGTCAGTTAACTAATTTAGACGTCCATCCATGGTAGCTCTAACCTATGAACTTGACCTAAATTGATGACCTAACATGGCCAACAAATGGAGTGCCTCCTCTATATTTTTCTTATGAACAATTGTGTGCTATATTAATTAATTGTGAACGCCGGCAAGAATAAACTACCAGGAGTTCCTCAGCTTTCTGGTCATGTAGTTGCATATATACCGAAAAGGATAAAAGTCCTTGTGAGCAAATTATTAATAAATTATGGAATAATAATTTTGATAGCCAACATATGACAGCGACTATATACCAACCATGCATCAAGGCTAAGATTTTGAAACTGCAATTATTTCTTCTACACATATTCTTTTCTATCTTATAGATATATGCTTACTCTTCTTTTATATATATATATATATATATATATATATATAGAGAGAGAGAGAGAGAGACACACACACACCCCTTTGTATGGAAAAGAAGATACAAAATAAAATTCTAATTGGAATAATTTAACTAGTCAGATTTTAAATTTGTTCTCTAGATGTTATTAGTTTGAGTTTCACAAATTAATTAATCTTAGAATTACTAAACTTCAGGATTACTAGGGGTTTATGTGGTTATTTAAAGAAGAACATCTGCATGTTTTTGAAGGAGTTAGGTGAAGGTGACCCGCAGGAAGGAATTGGATCAAAGAATTAGCTTGTTACAATGTTCAATCATTAGTTTGGTGGTGTCTTCAGTGAGCTCTGCTCCATTTCTCCCAGCTCTTTATGTGCTGTACTCCTTCATAAAC
>Ga0325404_1006941_pt1 | contig 11847 bp, 4 predicted proteins | sample PopdelMetagenome_18_FD_205664 | JGI IMG/M metagenome (GOLD analysis project Ga0325404, IMG submission 205664) | Populus deltoides microbial communities from Bellville, Georgia, United States - Xylem-Control-R1 | ecosystem: Host-associated > Plants > Phyllosphere > Stem > Wood/Secondary xylem... | reverse complement strand
ATAACCATCACAATTATTATAATTACAATTATAATCAAGAATTTAGTGTTCATGCTTCCGGCTTTCGGTGTAAATTACACTTGTCAAACATTTTCTTTCAATTGCGTTTTTTTAGCTATCTTCACGTGTTCCAGTTCTCCATGCTTCTTTAGCTATTTTTAGCGTTCATGATTAAAAAAATCAAATACTTAGGGAAATTAAAAAAAAAATAACAAAAAATATCCAACCATGAAAAAAACAAATTAAATCAATTAAAATTTTAAAAAAATCAACCGGTTCGGTTTAGTTTTATAAGCTTAAAACTGAAAAAATCGAACCGAACCCAAACAAAAAAAACCAAACCAAACCGGAAAAAACAGAGCCAAAACTGAAAAACCGAGCCAAACCGGTTTGAACCGGTTTTTGTCCTAAAAAACCAAACCGAACCGAAACCATTCGATTTGAACCGATTTTGATTTTTTTTTAAAATTTTAGTTTGATTATTTTTTTTATAAAAATTAAACTGAAAAAAAAAAAATCACCCTAATTTTTAGTGATTTGTGAATTGGTATTCTTTTAGATACGTATCTTAGTCCATTCGCTTTTCTGTTAATTTTTTTCCATAACTAGACAGGTTTAGGAATCAACAGATTATCATAATATGTCTTGAAGCTTTTGAAGGGGGAAATGATTTTTGAAATCAGAAATCAGTTTGGGTTGTTTTCTAGGGTTTTGAAAAAAAATTTGATTTACAACTCGTAATTAAAATTGAAATGATATAACAAGTAAAGAGAAAATAAATGGATTAAAAACAGAAAATTAGATCTTGATTTTTATGAGATTTTTTGTTCGCGAAGAGGAGAGAGAAATCACATGATCGATTAATTGCAGGTCAATGATATGTTGTTTGTGTGTTTGCATTATTTTATATACAATGGTAGATTTGTATTTTTATATTATTTTAAATTTTGTGTTAACTAAGGATATAAATTCTAATTTTTAAAACTATAAAGGTAAAATGTAATTATAGGTAAATATTAGATATGTCAGAGTAGTTTCTCCTAATTAAAATGATCGAATGATAAAATAATTGAATGATAGTGTTTAGATTTCTTGAGGAAAACCATCAAACCTTTTCCTTTTATTGTCTTTATTGGAAAAACTTTTTTAAAAAAAAACTCTTTATCATTTCTATTGATAAATACGTGTAAAAAAGGTTTTAGATCTTCTTGTATAAAGAGAAAAATTTTATATTAGAGCTCATAATAAGAGATAAGTCTTGTTTGTTGAAACAAGTGAAGTGATGTTCATCATGTTAGTGTATACGCCATATAGTCAATCGGTTGGTTACATGTGAAATTAACTTTATTTATGTAAATATATTTAATTTTAATAAATATTTTATTTATCTTTAATATCCATCAAATTTTTAAATTAATAAATCTAGAGTAAAGATAAAGTTTTTGGGACAAAAATATTTTGTAAAAAAAATTATAAAGTTGTTATGATTATATGATTTCTATTGCATCAAAGTATTGTTCCTAAAATATTCATAGTCAATGTTTTATTAAAACTAGATATTAATTAGAGCTATTAAGACTAATACATATTATATACTTTCATTTATGAAAAGAAGCACTTTTCTCATAAGTTAATGTATGAGAGATACCTAGAATTAATATATAAATGTTTGTCAGATTACATGTACACTAAACTGACTCGCGTGAGAATTCCATATGAAGAGATCACTTGTGTCTATGAAAAGACTCACGTGATGGATGTGTAAGTGGTCCTTAGATTTGAGATCACTAAGTTATCTTATATAGAGAGTGTTATGTTTTGATCTTGCTACATGTTATCCTAATCAAGGGTAATAAACTAGCAGATATTTGGTATACCATGAACTATATAAATATATTTAAATAATTAAGAGAGGATTCATTACCCTAAGTGAATTAGAAAAAATCTTTCATTTGTTCTCAAATAGTATTGATTAAGGTGGAATGAGATTTGAAAAGAGTTTCAAATCTTATTCAAGAAATTAATGACTATGATGTTGAGAACACACATGATTTGACAAAGTAGCCATATTTCATACTATAATGTCTAAATCAGAATATTGTTGATGAAAGGATAATAGTTACACTAATAAACTGGTTACTAGAAGGTTAAATCAAATCACTTGTGATTTTTTTAATATTTAATGAATCATGATAGGTTGCTAGATATTGTATTGGATCTTCAAATATAAACCAATCAATTGTTGAATTAATAATAAATTAATTTATTAATTCTATTTTATTTAAGATTGTAATTTATATTTGGGTCACCCTATGAGTCATACACATAAGAACCATTGATTAGAAATTAAAATAGAAAGATTAATCAAGTGTGACTTAATTGTAAATAAGTTTTAGAAATTAAAACTATAATTTAATTTATACAAGGAATCACAATTATAGATCTAAAAAAATCAAATAGGGACTTAATTGAATCAGTTTCTAAAATTATCTTTAAATAATATATGCAATATTATTCATAGGGTAAATTGATATTTTTTTATTTATAGGGTTTTCAAGTTTCTCTATAAATAGAATGTTATGCCTCTTATTTTCTATATAGTAAATAGTATAAAAACTATGTAAGTTATAGAACAAATAAAAAACACAAAAGAAAAGAGTTAGCACTCAAAGACATAACAATCCCTCTCAAAAAGATTAAGGAGATTTCTCACTGATAGTTTATGTAGATTACCATTAAAGGCTGGGCACTTAGATGATTTGTGGTTTGTGACAAGCTAGCCTTAAAAAAATTATTCAAAGTTAAAAAAATACATGTTCATCAGGTAATCTTTATATAAACCCTAAGTAACTCTAGATCTGTCTAATAGGATCCTTAAGACTCTTTAAAAATTTTAAATTTACAATTTCTGCTATATATATGTGTTTTGAAAAACTCAACACATCCATCTTAATAATTTCTTCCATTCTTTTTAGGTTATCAAACTAGCCTTTGTTCATAACATAATACATTGGACAAATTGATGTGCTTGATTTTTATATGATTTTCACCTACTTATACTCTTAGTTTTATGGTAGTTTATCTTAAATATTTCTATTCCATATGATTTTTATTTATTTATTTTTATTTATATATAGGAAGAAAGAAATTCATAGAAGCTCATTTTGAAGCCACTTAAATAAGAAAATCTAACTTAAAGAGGTTGTGTACACGTTTTGGGAAAGAAGAGAAGGAAGGAAGTGAAATTTTCTATTGTAAGAATAAGAAATTTTCCTAAAAGAAATTTCAAGAATACATCTCGGTAAATCAAGCATAACTTTCTCTAAAGTTATCATAATTATATAATCTTGATGTCTAAGGAAATATAAGAGAAATATCTATAACTCTTATGTTTATAACTCTCTAAAAAAAAAGTCATTCTTATAGGGAAAATAAAGCTCAAGTCAAAGGTCAGAATCTGCTAGTTTTGGAAGGAAATCAAGAAAAAAAAAAGAAGATTTTGGACCAAAAAAAGAAGGAGATTAAGGGGAGACACCACGACCAAAGCTAATTAAAAATGAGGTTCTTTTCACAATTGAAACTAGAAAAGGAGAGGAATGGAGGACTAGAGAAAACTAGACGTAACTGTTAAGTGCTTTGTCAATCGATTCCAGGCAAACGAGTTTTATTCTTCTCATTAATTTTCTTTTAATGTATTCTAATAAGAACATGGGTTTTTCATATTCGTTATGAACTAAAGTTTTTTTTTTCTAGGGTTTTTATGTTGTCTAGTTTTGATTACACAATTTAAATTCCATGTTAATTTATTTTTAATTTCTTTCATGTTGAGTGTTTATCATTGATCTTATTCCTTAAAATTTTCTAGCCAATTATTGTTTGATCTAATAAAAAATAATGAGACTGAGATGTAATTTATGATTATTAGAAGCTTTCAAGACTAAACACCATTAGCTAAACGAAAGATAAAGATATTTTAACACGATTAATGTGATTTTATTTATAAAAAAATCAAAGAATTTAATGAATCTTTAAATAATTAAATTTACATAGAAATATGTTGAATTATTAGGTAGATATATTTTTAATATTGTTCGAGAGAAAATATCAAATAATTAAGGGGTCTTTTAATAATCAACACGAGGATTTTGAATATGATAATAAGGAATAATAAATTGTGTAAGATTAACTAGATGAAATCATAAGCTCTAGATTTATTTTTATTATCTCTACAGCCTCAAGCTTTATTCTTTTTTTTTTAATTTTTTTAATTTTTTTCAAACAATTCAGGTGCTCAATTTTATATAATTTTGGTTTGATTTCTAAATAGTAATTAATTTGATAAATTTCAATTCTTAATAACATAATTAGTCTTTGTGGGTTCGACACTCTTTTTTTCACAAAAACTATACCACTTCTTGCAATTTTGTTTACTTTCAACTATTATCACACCATAAATCCTAATTATAATGTTATAAAATGAGGATTATGTGGCTCACAAGAACAATAGTTATCTTGAGACACTAGATCGACCATTAGCTTGAAATGTAGATCCTTACATATGGGACTTTGTAGAGATGACTAGAGTTTTATTATCAAGGCACTAGGATCTAGCTTAAAAGTCGTAGGTTCAAGAGTCAAAAATTGACTATGAGTTGGGTTTCTAAAGAATTTAATAATGACAATTAGATGATTGGTCTTGCATATATAAAGTTTTGAAGTTGAGGTCTAGATTAGTAATTAGTGGCTAGTTACAATACAAAAATTAGTCGAGGGATTTAAATAAGTTTTTTTTTTAAGTCTAAAGGGCTTTCACTAAAGAGAACTTAAAATCATTCCATAAATCTTAAAAAGGGTACATCTCGAATCAATTTTAAGCCTTATTGTTATCCATACTACCAAAAGTCTAGGAGTAGGGTTAAGGTTGACCCTAGTAAGATAAAAATTATGATTTAATGGCCCAAACCTAGTACAATCAAGGCTTTAAGATGGCTTTTAGGCATGATAAATTGTTATCGTAGATTCATTAAGAACTATAAGGTTATAACTTTACCCATTAACTAAATTATTGGATAAAAAGGCTTTTAGTTGAGATCACCAATCCAATGAAGCCTTTGATAAGTTAAAAAAGTTGTGGCCCACCCACCGGTATTGGCTCTGCCTAATTTTTGTAAGTCTTTTGTGGTTGAATATAATGCATCGTGAGAAAAGATATGAGCTATCTTAATACAGGAAGGAAAATTTATCTTCTATTTAAGTAAAGGCTTTAAAGGGAAGGAGTTAGGAATGTCAAACTTATAAAAAAAAGCTTTTAGCTATTGTAATGTTTGTGTAGAAATGGAAATTCTACCTTTTAGACCAACCATTCAAGATTAAAATTGACTGGCATATCCATAAACACATACTAGAAAAAAAATAAGGAATCGTAGTTTAATAAAAGCAAGTTTCTAAGCTTTTAAAATATGATTTTATAGTGGAATACAAGGTAAATAAAGAAAACCTAATAATTGATGCTTTGTCAACAACACCAGTAAATTTGGTTGTTGGAGAATTATAGGCCATTACATTCCCGTTAGTTAGGTAGAGGACTTGAAGGGAAGTTATACTAAATATTTAGAAGTCCAATAGATTTTCAAGTAAATGGAAGGAGACTCAATGAAGACATTTAAGTTCCAACTACAATGTGAAGTTCTACTTTACAAGAGCATGATTTATATCAGTAAAGAATATCCTCTCAAGTCTGCTATCATAAAATACATCCATGATATCCCATAACAGGTCATTATGGTTATGAGAAGACCCTTAAGAGAGTTAGGTGGATTTTTTTAGATAGGCATGAGAGTTGAGGTAAAAGAGTACATTAGATAATGTGATGTGTGTCAAAAGGATAAATAGGAAAACACGAGACCATCAAGGTTAATACAACCTTTTCCAACTCCATAAATGTCATGGTCATCCATCTCTATGAATTTCATCGAAAGGCTACCCCTGTCCAACATGTATCTGGTAATCTTAGTAGTGGTAAACTGACTGAAAAAATATGCCCATTTCATGGCATTGATCCACCTTTATGTAGCTTCCAAGTTGGCCCTAGTTTTCTTATAGACAACACTGAAGTTACATGGACTTCTTGAAATTATAGTAACTTATAAAGATCCTATTTTTACCAATAAATTTTAGAAAAAGCTATTCAAGGTGCAAAGAGTGAATTCACTAATGTATACTGCCTACCACCCATAAATAGATGGTTAAACTAAGATAACTAACAAGACCTTAAAAAACCATCTACAATGTTTTGTAGGGGATAACCCTAAAAATTAGTCTAAGTAGTTGTTTGGTAATGTAGTTGCGTGTGAGGTTGAGAGTGAGCCAAAAATATGTGTTTGGTTAAGTTAAAACTTGGTTTTGTTTTGGTGGGACCCACTATAAATTGAGACTGCACCCGAGGTTTAATAAAAGCAAAAAAGTTGAGTTTTGCAAACAGTAGCTCACCTTAGTTTTTTAATTATCCACCGACAAACCAGTTTAGCCACAAAACACATATTTTTAAAGAGAAAAAAATCCATTGGAGGAATGTCAAACTTCCCAGAACCTTGGCGATTCCTCTAGAAACAGAGGAAAAATAAGAAGGATCGTTGTCCATCGGCCAAGTAGCTCCCTCAGTTCACCACCGGCCTCCGCCGTTTTGATCGCCTGCTAGACATCACTGCCGCACAGGGTAGCCTACTCCTCCCCTTCTCCTTCTCTTTCTCATTTTTTTTCTTCCGCTGCATTTCCCCGTCTCCACTATTCTGTAAAATGAACAATGGAGAGCATCTCCACTGTTTATGGGCCGGATTAGGTGCGGCCCAAACCTAAATGTATTGGACCGGGTCCGACCTAATAAAATAAAAAATATCCAAAATTGTTTTCTAAAAATCCTTTCCTAAAAAATTTATGATTTTCTGGCATATTTTTCCATCAATTTTGCATAATCTAAAAACCATAGATATCATAACCAGTTTATGATCATCCATTACGGTTTGACCAAAATATCAAAAACCTTTTTCCAATCTTTTTTCTAGTGTCCAGACATAAACTTTAATATTTGTGGGGTAAAATTACACGATAAAGTACACCATCAGATATTGTGTTTTATTCGAAAAACTAGTGGTTAACATTATTCAATTGCACTATTTAATTACATTAGAAAGAGATCGCATGATGACGTAGCATTTGCAAAATTTGATCGCAATTTCAATTTTGTTTCTGATGATATTTCAGCTGATGTTATTGCATACTCAGGAAGTCATGAAAACTGTAGTCCTTGTCAGATAAATTTCATACATGATGAAATTGTAGATAGTTTAATGTAACAATAAAAAATACTTTATATAAAGTATTGTTTATTTCATGATGTAATAGCAGTAATTAAATCTATAATATTTCAATTAAAAACCATCAATATTAATATATGTCTTTTTTAGTTATTTTATAACCTCAATTTGAAAAGTATTATTAACTAAACACATTAAACTACTTTTTGTTCAATCTCAATTTCAATCACAGTTTTAACTAAACATATATTTTACCAAACCAACCTCGACCAAAAGTGTTTTTTATAAAACAATTATTTTCAAACCACAATTACAAAAGCTACCACAATACCAAAACACCCTAAATGGTTGATAACAGCAGAATGGTGGTATAACACTAATTATCATTTTCCCTACGAATTTCTCCTTGTGAAGCTCTATATAGGTATAAGCCTCTTACTTAATTAACTATATTTTAGGGATTACACAAAACCAAGTAGTTGAGGAACATCTCAGGGACAGATCTATAATCAAACAGAACATAAGAGCTAATCTATTGAAGGTATAAGATAGGCAAAAGCTACATATCGATAAAAAAAAATATGAATTTAAAAAAAAGAGGATGGGTGAACCTCAAACTCCATCCGTATTGCCAGTTAAGCATACAATAATGAAAACTCAAAAAATTAGCTTATGATTGTTATGACCATTTTCAAATATGAGACAAAGTTAGAAGTGTAGCTTACTAGTTGAAATTTCTAGAAGATCCGCGAGTACATTCAACCTTCCATGTGTCATTATTGAAGAAGAAGATCATAAAAGAAGTTAGTGTTGAACCTCAATTACCTTTATTTTGGGAAGGTTTAGCATACCCAAAACTAGAAGAAATTTTAGGGTAATATGAAAGATTTACCCAAAGAAGTTGTAAAGGAGAAGTGATTTTTGAGTTTTAAGGGATGTAATAGGGAAGATGCTATTTGGGTGACTAAGAAATGGCTTAAGGAGAATTATCCTCACCTTGAGGACAAAGATCTTAACAGGGGAAGAAAATGTCACAAGATCTTAGTTACAAATCTTACAAAACGAAAATTGAAAATGAGAGTCATGTAGACAAATAAGAAGAATAATTAGAATGACTAAAAAAAAACCTTAGGGTTTAAATACTGGGGATTAATGGTGGAGATTTGTAGGAAAATGAGATGATGACACTTTCCCATCTAGTGCTTTACAATCGACCTCTATTCTTTCTCATAAATAACTCTACCATTCAGTCCAATTGGCCTAACCCTTCTTACCAACTTGAACCACATGGTCCAATCCTTTGAATTTGAATTTTAAACCCATTTTATCCGGTTCAATCAGACTATTTAAAGAAATAAAAAGGAGCTAAAACTGAAGTTTCAATTCTAGTCATTTAGAGGCCTAGCCACCTTAATTTGGTAACAAATTCTTTCTTATGTTTCAAATTTATCCTTTAATTTATTGTATTTAATTTCCAATCTTTCAATAAAGTTAGCAGTTTCATTCCGCAATCTTCATTATTTATGTCACAATTATAATATATCACATAAAATTATAAGTATTTCCTTCTAAACTCACTAAAGTTAGAAAGAATTGTTAGGTAGTTGTTGCCTCATCACAAAATTAGTCCTAAAAATATCTAATTGGAAACAAGCACAACCAAACCTATAAAGTAAATATTTTAAACATCATTCATCATAATTTACAATTAGTAACATGTCTAAATTTTTATAGACAATAATATGTATCATTAAAATTATAGTTAAATTGTCGTGTGTATATATCTAATGAGTGTTTGTTTTTTTTTAAAAAAGTGTTGTATGAATACAATAAATCCTACTAAAAATATATAAAACGAGATGACATGTTAGCGCGCTGTTGCGGGCTTATAAAACAAATATACTTGATAGTGTTATAATTGTGAACCAGCGCTAGATAAGTAATAGAAACTAAAGGTATGATGGAGCCGATATTTCATGACGGAAAAAAAAGTTGTTGGTGATTAAAAACTTAGAGACTGAACAAAAAGATTTGTAGCAATCCATAGCATTTTGTGAGGAAAGATACAATGCTTTCGCCACATGATTTAGCTTTTCTGTTAATAAAAAGAAAAAAAATTACAAAGCTAAATTCTTTACTAACTTAATATTAAAAAAAAAAACCAACAAAGATAATTTTGGAAGGAAAAAAACCCATGAGAAAAAACATTGTAGCAATTGATAATATTTTGTGAGGAAACCTATAGTGCTTTCCTCAATAAAATAAAATAAAAACCATTTAGAGAAATATTGTAGCAATCCACAGTTTTTTGTAAGAAAAACTACAACACTTTCCCATATGATTTAGCTTTATTGTAATTATAATTATTAACCAACTCAATATTTAAAAATAAAATCGATAAAGATAATTTTGGAAACAATCATAAAACAATCATATGGGAAAACATTGCAATAATTCATAATGTTTTAAAGAAAAACAAATTACAAAGCTAAATTCTTAATCAACTCAATATTAAAAAAATCAAATCGACAGAGACAATTTTAGAAAAAAAATAACAAAAAAAACACCAAAGAAAAGGAAAAAAAAACCATGTTGGAAACACTGTAGCAATTCACAGTGTTTTGTGATGAAAGCTCTAGTGCTTCCCACATGATTTAGTCTTATTTGTAATTGTAATTGTAATTCTCAAACAACTTAATATTAAAAAAATAAAATTGACAAAGATAATTTTGAAATAAATCATAAGAAAAAAAACCATGTGGAGAGACACTATAGCAACCCACAATGTTTTGTGAGGAAAGTTATAGTGTTTTCCCCACATGATTAAGCTTTATTACAAAGTTAAATTATAACCAACTCAATATTAAAAAAATAAAATCGACAAAGATAATTTTTGGAAAAAATATTACAAAAAAAAACACAAAAGAAATAGGAAAAAAAACCATATGAGGAAAAACTGTATCAATCCATAGTGTTTTGTGAGAAAAAACTTGTATTTACTTGTAATTGCAATTCTTAATCAGCTCAATATTTAAAAAATAAATTTGACAAAGATAATTTTAGAGAAAAACATAACAAAACAGAAAAAAACCATGTGGGAAAAAAAACTGCAGCAATCCACACTAATTTGCGAGGAAAGTTACATTGCTTTCCTCACATATTGTAACTGTAATTTTTAATCGGCTCAATATCAAAAAATAAAATCGAAAAATATAATTTCGGAGAAAATCATAAAAAAAACAAAAAAAAAAACCATGCAGAGAAACACTGTAACAATCAACAATGTTTTAAAGAAAAAAATTACAAACTAAATTCTCAATCAACTTAATATAAAAAAAAATTGACAATATAATTTTGAAAAATAAAAAAATAAAATAGAAAAACTATGTGGAAAACACCGTAGCAATCTACAGTATTTTAAAGAAAAAAATTACAAAGCAAAATTTTTAACTAACTCAATATTTAAAAAATAAAATCAATAAAGATAATTTTGAAAAAAAAAGAAAAAAAAGGGAAAGTTGGTAAAAAAATAAAAAAGTGTCAAAAAAAGAAAAAAGTGAAAAAAAGAGAGTAATGAACGGTGGATTAGTATTATAATCCACAGTGCATTGAGTGTGGTTGAACAATGATTTTTCCACACCCTTAAAAAAATAAAATAGAAAAATTATATGGGAAAACAACATAGCAATCCATGGTATTTTAAAGAAAAAAATTACAAAGCGAAATTTTTAACCAGCTCAATATTTAAAAAATAAAATCAAGAAAGATAATTTTAGAAAAAAAAGAAAAAAAGAGGAAAGTTGGAATAAAAAAGGAAAGTAATTTTGAAAAAAATTAAACTAAAAAAAGAGAAAAGAGAAAAGCTGGGAAAAAATAAAAAATTGCAAAAAAAATAAAAAAAAAGGAATGCATCATGAATTAATATTGTAATCCACAGTGCATTGAGTATGAGTGAATAGTAATTTCCCCACATCTTTTTGAAAAAAATTAAAAAATAAAAGAAAAAGAGGAAAGTTTGAAAAATGAAGTAATTTTAGAAAAAAAATAAAAAATAAACGAAAAAAAGTGGAAAGTTGGGGGAAAAAAATGAAAAAATACAAAAAAAAAAGAAGAAAAAGGATAAAAAAAAAAAAGGAATGCATTGTCGATTGTTATTTGAATCCACATTATATTGGGTGTTGGTAAACAATGATTTCCCCATATCTTTTTTAAAAAAATACAAAAAAGAAAAGTTGGGATGAAAAAGAAAAGTAATTTGGGAAAAAAAAAAGAAGAAAAAAAGCAAAAATTGAGAAAAAAATCAAAAAGTGAAAAAAAAATCAAAAAGTGAAAAAAAAATAGAAAAAAAAATGAAAAATACACTATTAATTACTATTATAATTCATATTACATTAAATATGGGTGAAATAATTTCCTTCGCACGTTTTATGTGTAATATAATAGCCAACCTATCTTTTGATAATTAAAAAATAATAATAATCACAACAACAATATTGGTACGAGTAGACTTTTTCCTTAGCTACACATTGATGAC
>Ga0325404_1006940_pt1 | contig 11848 bp, 13 predicted proteins | sample PopdelMetagenome_18_FD_205664 | JGI IMG/M metagenome (GOLD analysis project Ga0325404, IMG submission 205664) | Populus deltoides microbial communities from Bellville, Georgia, United States - Xylem-Control-R1 | ecosystem: Host-associated > Plants > Phyllosphere > Stem > Wood/Secondary xylem... | reverse complement strand
AAGCTTTATATTTAAAGCATTAATAGCATGATATATGAGCATAAATATCATGTCCCCCACGGTGATTTAGGAGAGAATCATCCATTCATGAAAAAGGTGTTTTTTTAGAAAAAGAAAGAGGAAAGAAAACAAACCATTCTTCCCATAAGGCCATTGATTGGATTGGATTCCATTTGAGAAAGAATTAAGCATTCTTCCCATGGGGCCATTCAGCGTTTAATTAAGCTCCTAAACGGCGGGAGTAGTTTTTTTCTTTTTATGAGGGCTTTTTTAAATTGTGTTTATTTTAAAAAAAATATATTAAATTAATATTTTTTTAAAACTATTTTAATATATTGATATTTTAAAAAAAATTTTAAAAAAAAAGAGGCGCTAAGCTAGATAATAAAACAAGGTGGACAAAGGCAAACAAATTTTTTGTCAATAATCAAAACAAGCCGCCCAATTTATGGACGAACGCGAGGATATTTCCTTAATGGGACCCAAATGGCATTTTGATTAGAATCAAACGGTGGAAAATCAAGATTAAGAAGAGGATTTGGGGACGAAAGCGGAAAGGGACATGGCTAAGCTGGATGATGGGGAATGTGGACAGCTCAGAGGAGAGAGGAGGTAGGGCCCAATCAGTCATGAAAGTAGTTCAGAGTCAAGTGGGGGTTTCTGTGACAGGATAATTGAAAAGACAAAGGGTGAAACACAAGTTAAAGTGACTATCAACACGGTATTGATGATGTTTGACTGCGTTTTGGTCTTTTTTGTTCGCTTTCTGCAAGGCGTGGTCTTTGGGCTCGGTTCCAGCTGTTCAGTATCGTACATTTTCCTGTAACAATAATCATTAAATGTACTTGTCTTGTCACCATTTAAAAAACAAAATCTAGGTTCATGAATTATTCAGTTAATTTGTGGGTTGTCAGGTAAATTAGAATTGTTTTTAATTAAAATTACATCATTTAAAACAAAAAAAAAATAAATAACATTTGGTGTTGTTTAGTGGAACTTGATCGGGTTATTGAAAACTTGGTTGCGTGAACTGAATTTTAATAGATTAATGTCTGGGGTATATAGTTTTTAAACCGGATTGATCTAAGACAATCATCTAAGACAAGTTATAAGTTACAAGTCATGTAATTGATCTAGATTGAACCAATTTTCCATATAATTTTATTGAAATAGGACCCAACCTAAGCTCTAGTTCAAGGGTTAGCCCGTTGTGTCTGATCGGTTTTCAAATAGTGGTTTTAATTCTGTAGTTTTTAACTTCGATCTGGAAATCAACTCAAGGCAAGTCTTATGTTATGGGTTAGGTAGATTGATGCGGGTTAACTCAGGTCAACCAAAATTTTTATCATATAAAAAAATAAAAATAACATCATTTAAAAAAAGAAATTAAAAAAAAGGTCAACAGGTTTTTATCAGGTCGTGGTTCATCCTTGATTTTTGATTAGGTCATACTGAGTCAATTCATCCTATATTTTTGTTGAAACCTGGCCCAATTTAGACCCCGAGTCACTTGGATTACAAGTCAACCCACCAATCAAGATTGATTCTTAAAACAATGCACGCGTGGTTCAATTAGAAACCTGACTTGAATCATGTTTATATCTTAAGTTTTCCAAATCAATCTATTACATGTGTCGAGAGTAAAACGACAGTAAAATCTATATGCATGAATGAAAAATGGTGAATTTGATATTTGGCATTACATAAGGTTCAAGGAAGAAGGAATCTAGTTCATTGATTTGTTTTTCAACAAATTGACTAGAATTTAGTCTATAAAAAATAAGTGATGGATCTTTTTATTATAGAAAATTACTAGATACGTTGTTCTTGCTTCATTATGGGCCGTGAAAAAAACATTTGATGTAAAATAGTGCTAGATTTAAAAAATCCAAGTCTCGAGTTATTAGTTTAAATGATAATTTAAATAATATAAAAAAATAACTAGACAAAAATAAAAGATTAAAAGAACCATACATGAGCTTATTTGGATTATTAAACAACTCAATCCTAACCTAATAAAAAGAAAACAAAAAAAAAGAAGCAAAACTTCAAAACAAAAAAGAGATTAAAACATTATATTAAAAAAAGGGGGGAAAAGATCAAAAAAAAAACTTAGGCGAACCTTCTGAACCTGGTCTAATATTAAAAACTTGCAACTTATTGAATCATGGACCCGAGTTAAAAAAAAAACTTAATTGTCAAACATTTTAATTTTGAAGGATGAAATCATTGAAAAAATATTAATAAATAAACTTGCAAAAGAAAAAAAAATGAGGATAAAATTTGAGAGAAAAACAGATAAAAATGATGAAATTTGAAAAAAAAATTAAAATAATCTCATACAAAATAAATAATAATTAAAAGAATGAGTACCAAATTTAAAAGATCAAAAAAATCATAGGATATAAATTTAAAAAACATTTATAATTTGATAGGTTATTTATAGATTAAGAAATGATAGAAGGTGATGCTAGAAAATGTTATAGAGAGTTAACCCAATAGAATCAAACCAAAAAAATAAGAAAAAAAAGGATTAAAAATAAGCTAAAAAAAGAAGAAAAAAACCCAAGCAAACCCAGATGAATCTCTTGAACTTGATCTAATTTCTAAAACTTGTAAATTGTGAAATCCTGGATCTAGATTCAATTAAGATACTTAACTCTCAACAAATTTAATTTTTAACGATGAAGTCACGAAAAAACATTAATAAAAAAACCCGTAAAAGAAAAAAAAACAATAAAAAGAATGAGGATAAAATTTGACAAAAAAAAACCCGAGGAGGATGAAATTTGAAAAAATAAAAATAAAAATGACCCCAAACAAAATAAATTACTATTAAGGGAATGAGGATCAAATTTAAAAGATTAAAAAATTATAGGAAGTGAAATTGAAAAAAAAAATAATTTGATAGATTATTCATAGATTAAAAAAAATACTAGGGGGTGAAATAGAAAGAAATTGTTAAGGGCTAACCCAATAGAATCAAAACGTAAAAAAAACTAAAAAATAATAAGAAAAAATCAGTTTAGAAAAAGAAAAAAACCAAGAAAACCCGGCGAATCTCTTAAACTTGATCTAATCTCTAAAAGTCGTAACCCATGAAATATTTGAACCGGATTCAATCAAGAAGCGTAATTCTCAAACAATTCAACCTTATGACTGAAATCATAAAACAAAATCAATTGAAAAACATGATTCCAAACAAAAAAAATCAAAATCAAAATAATAGGAACCAAATTCAATAAATTATTCAAGATAAAAAAAAATCATAATAAAAAAGGGACTAGATCTGAAAAACCAATAAATTAAAGGGTTGTTTTTGAATTTTTAAGGGGCTGATGCAAAAATATAGGTGAGGGAGAGAGAAGTTGAGGGGGAAAGAAATGGTCGCTGATGCAAAACCACCATGAATCTTAGCACACGTGTCGTCTCATCTAGCTCGGGAAGCTGAAACCTTTCAAACGTCATCCAAATGGTGTGACATCATTTTGACTTCCAATAAAACTAGTAAGGTGCCACATTCTCCACAATAGACTCACAAATTAGTGTGATACTATTTTTCTTATCAATGATTACATCTTGTATAGGCATCTACTTTCCTCTCCAATTACCTACGAGCACAAACTTCTTCAATAAAATTAGTATGGTGCCATAGTCTTCTCAACTGCCTCACAAATTATCAATGCAACACCATCTTTCTCGTCAATGACTACTTCCTGTATGGGTACCTATTTTTCTCTCTAATTGCCTATGTCTACTAACCTCTCCATTAATAATACAACGAGGCACAACAATCAACCACTCAATTTTTGATGTGCTTTTTATCATTACATCAGTCTTCATGAAATAAGTTGATATAATAAAGATAAATAAATAAGGCAAGCTATAAAAAGCTACAAAATGTAAGTTGATGTAGAGCATTCGGTAACAAAATAAACATTTGAGATGAAACATTCAACTTTAACTAGTTTATTAAGAGCATACCACACAAGCTACAAAAAGCCATGGTTCTTTCCTTGCTCTACTATTTTCTCCATACATTTTTTTCAGCCTTTCACATTACTCCAATGCTTTACATCCCTTGCACATTAAGATTATGTTTGTTTTTTAGGTAACTTTTTGTGGTTGTGGTTTGAAAAAAGTAAGTTTTAAAAAAGTATGGTTAGCCAATGTTAGTTGAATTTAGATACATGTTTGGTAAAAATTATAGTTGAAGTTTATGTGCAGCAAAAAACATGTTATTGTGGGTTGTGTTAGGGAGGAGGACTGGAAGGAGGTAGTGTTTGTTTTGATTTTTTTTCTAAATTAATTTTTTTAGTGTTTTTAAATAGTTTTGGTCTGCTGTAGTCAAAAATATATTTTAAAAATTAAAAAAATATTATTTTAATGTATTTTTAAATTTAAAAAACAATTATTACCACAATATCAAACACTACTCGAGTCATAATTTTACTTTTAACTATAAACTTTAGTAGGAGTTCACAAGAACATTATAGGAAGGAAAATTATAATCCAAGGATTAAAAAAAACCAACAAAAAATTAAAAAATAATATAAAATCTAGAAAAATTAAGGGAAAATAACAAAATTGACTTAAATAACATCTTTGAAACCTAATTTAAGGTCTTCCAAAAAAACTGGGTGTTCTATAAAATTGAACAATCAGTCACTTAAAAGCCATGGTATTTTAATGTCACTTTGTTGCTCTAAAACAAACAAGACTAACATGTTTGGTAGTTGTATGATTGCGATTGTTTTCAAAGTGATTTTTACTTGAAAATGCATTAAAATAATGTATTTTTATTTTTAAAAAATTATTTTTGATATTAGCGCTTCAAAATAATCTAAAAAAACTAAAAAAAAATTTAATTTGAAGCAAAGAAAAAAGTTAAAAATTTTTAAATTTTTTCAAAAGCGCTTTTAAAATGCAAAAACAAACAATGTTTTACAAAACTCGGTTAAAAAACATAAAAACTGCTTTATGAAAACTGCGTTTTAAACTCAACTTTTTAATGGATCCCACAGTATAAAACACAATTTTTATAATTACCAAATACCTTGCTGTTGTTTTGTGCAACGCCAACACAGAAACAGGTACAAAACAAACGCACTTTATCTTATATTTATTAACTGAAATATTAAGTAGTTACCGTTTCGACCGAGAACTTCTAGTTAAGTCTTTCACTTTAAAAAAGCCTTTCAATATTATTCCACCAATCCATTACTAAATAGTTAAGCCAAACATTAAGTATATTTTAGGTTTGTTGATGATAAATTGCTAGTATCTTAGCACTCCTCTCAAAATTCTCAGAAACCAAACCTCATAGAATTGATATCCACCTACCATCTTGCTAGCTATTTATAACGATATTTGAAAATATTGTAATAGTTGTGGTTTAAAATATTTTTTATTTAAAAATATATTAAAATAATATTTTTTAATTTTTTTAAAATTATTTTTAATATTAATACATTAAAATAATCTAAAAATTATAAAAAAAATAAAATTTTAATAAAAAATTAAATTTATAAAAAACACGATTCGAACCGGATTATATTCGTACCTTAAAAGTCATCTAATGTTACATCACCCGGGCCAGCCCGTCGGTAGTGTATGGTTATTAGATGGGTTTGCTTTTAGCAAAAATGGCATCACAGGCCTAGTCCATTTTCATGGATTCCAAATGCTACTCAACTTATTTCTGTTCAACATCTTTTACCTAGGTCTTGGTCCAAATGTCTTTTTTGGGAACAGGGTTTTGGTAAGGGGCCATTATGAACTAAGGCCTACCAAACTTTCCGAGCACGAGCTCTCATCATGCCAGGAATTTGTTCAAATGCGATCTGCAAATCCGATGACTTCTTTTTTGGTGTTGCCCTTATTCTACTCTCCGAGCAAACTTGGAAGAGATGAACTTTCCAAGCTTTTGATTCATTCATTCATGGTGGGGTTGCCTGCTTTCCTAGCCCTCTTGACTGAGATCGAAGTATCAGAAAACTTGAGAAAGTGAGAACTAAGGAAGCATGAACAGAGTGGATCGAAGTACCCCAGCTGGGACTTGCGACTGAGAGACATTGGAGAGCAGAGTAGATCTTATCTTTCCCAAAAAATTAAAAAGTTTGATTCTTTTCTCTCCAAATTAAAACTTTATTGCTTTAAGTTCATATCTCATCTTGAAAACACCAGCTTGTTACAAATTTCTTGCTGTGTAATCCCAGAGGCAGCCAGCCAGCCCTAATGCCACAAGTCTCATCACGTATTTTCATCAAATACCACCAACAATTTAGTATTTTTTTTTAATGGGTCTACCATTGCTTGTACATACAAGAAATATTCAAATTTATTTCTCAAATAATATCAGCCATTTATGACATTAACTCTGTGGAATGGATCTCTCTAAAAAATTAAATCATCACACCGTTAACTATTTTGATACTTAGTGGCACTTGTAAAGGGATTAGTTGTTGATATTTAGTATTAGTTTTAAAATCTTAATTCTTAATCTAATCAAATGAAAGTAATCTAAAAAAACTTGAATTTATTTATTAATAATATTTAAATTGAATTTATTTATTAATAATATTTAAATTAATCAGAAATAGAAAATTTGTTACAAACAGTCTTTAAGCCTTAATTAAAATACACATTATAAAGACAATATGATCCCAAGGGATAAACTTGTCATGTTAGACATAAACTGATAAGGTGATTCCTTCCAGAACACTCAAACGTACATTCCATCTCACTTGCAACCAAAAATGATTAGAAAAAACACACCCTGAACCCCATCCCATGCAAGTAACCAATAAAATCACCTCAAAGACCCAAAAAAACCCCAAGAAACCTCCTTTATATGCTCTCCTCCTCTCCTTCCTCCTCAATTCCCTCTCCCCTTCAGATCCCACTTAAAAACCATTTCAGGAACCCCAAAGAGGTGCAAACTTTGGTGCCAAAATGAGAGAAATCCTTCACATTCAAGGGGGTCAATGTGGGAATCAAATTGGGGCCAAGTTTTGGGAGGTGATCTGTGATGAACATGGGATTGATCAGTCAGGGAGGTACAGTGGAGACTCAGATCTTCAATTGGAGAGGATTAATGTGTATTACAATGAAGCAAGTGGTGGAAGATATGTGCCACGTGCTGTTCTTATGGATCTTGAACCTGGTACCATGGATTCAGTCAGATCTGGTCCTTTTGGACAGATTTTTAGGCCTGATAACTTTGTTTTTGGCCAATCCGGTGCTGGTAATAACTGGGCTAAAGGGCATTACACTGAAGGAGCTGAATTGATTGATTCTGTTCTTGATGTTGTCAGGAAAGAAGCTGAAAATTGTGATTGCTTGCAAGGTATTTTTTTTTAAAGATGTCTTTTTAAGTGCCTTTTGTGTTGTTTTGATTGAACCCTTATGAGTTTTGTTTATTTTGCTTGTTTAATATTGCATTGCGAGGGATTAATGCTTTGAGAAATGGCTTTTGGTTGTTTTGATTGGATATATCTATTTTTTTTAAATGGTTTTGGTTAGTTTGTTAGAATACAAAGAATACAAGTGGGTTTGATTGGATCTGGTCTTATATTCAGGTTTTTTTTGAGATTTTTCTTGGTGCCGTTGATTTTTTGTATTATGAAAATGAGGGGCTTTTCATTTTTATTTTGTTTAGCTTGCTGGGAAGCTAAATGTGTGTTTATGATGGTGCCTCCATGACTTGTTCTTTCATGGTGTTCAATGACATCGTAATGCTGGACTAAATCCTGTTTTTCTGGTTTTGCTGACTGCTCCATTTGCTAGGCTAGTTCTGATTTTTTTTTTGGCTGGAAACTTGTGTCGTTGGTTTTCACAGCTGATAACAGATAATGAGAAAATGATCTTGCGGGACTTGAAGTATGTAACAAGGTCTATTTAGATTCAAGTGTGGTTTATACTCATGGTTGGAAGTTTGGTTTCTATCTTTTTCATGATTTGGTTTTTGTTTGCAATATTCCGTGTTTCTCTTTAATTTGTGGTCATTTGATTGGTGTACCATTATTGTTGTTTCTCTTAAATTTAAGTTCTATCTAGAACTGTCCTTTCTCATTGATTCTACATTTTTAGTTTTCCTGTCTGTTTTCAAGAATCATTTAATATATTTGGCGGAACAGGATTTCAAGTTTGTCATTCTTTGGGTGGAGGCACTGGTTCTGGCATGGGAACTCTTCTTATTTCTAAAATTCGTGAGGAGTATCCTGATCGTATGATGTTGACATTTTCCGTCTTCCCTTCACCTAAGGTATCTGATACTGTTGTTGAACCATACAATGCAACTCTTTCTGTCCACCAGCTTGTAGAAAACGCTGATGAATGCATGGTTTTGGACAATGAAGCTTTGTATGACATCTGCTTCCGCACTCTCAAGCTTGCTACCCCCACTTGTAAGTTAATTGAAAGCGCTTTCTGTGAACTGAAAGGCATAATTTAAAGATGTTAAATCTGGAATTAATTAAAAGAACCATCTGGTCTTTTCTACCTAAAGATTGAAAATGAATGTTGAGATGGACAACAATAATAAAATGCTTAGTTCTTAGTTGGCTGCTCACTTCTCGTTCTCATTGGTGGTTGATAGGGAATTGATTGCTTGTGACTTCTTATTTTTTATTGGTATTTAAATCCACATGGTTTGCTGTCTCTCCTAGTCTCCTTGCCTCTAACCTAGACAACCACCACCCCTATGCCCCACAAATAAAGATGACAACAACAACTTCTATTGTACAGCTTGCTGTTCACTTATTCTTCTTCCCTCTTCCAGAATATGCAATATCTTCAGCTCAATTTGATTGCAGATAATACACATGTAATTCGTACGAACAGATGCATGATATGTGTACATGAACATGCCCAAACACATGCATGTATGTTCCATGTAAGGTTTCGAAGCATCATGATCTGACTCTGGTACCTTATGTTTTGTTTTGCCATATCCCAGTTGGGGATCTTAACCATCTCATTTCTGCCACCATGAGCGGTGTCACATGCTGCCTTCGCTTCCCAGGACAGCTGAACTCTGACCTACGAAAGCTTGCAGTTAACCTTATCCCATTCCCTCGTCTTCATTTCTTCATGGTTGGATTTGCACCCTTGACATCAAGAGGATCACAGCAATACCGTGCTCTGACTGTGCCTGAACTAACCCAGCAAATGTGGGATGCCAAGAACATGATGTGTGCTGCTGACCCGCGTCATGGCCGTTATCTAACTGCTTCAGCCATGTTCCGTGGTAAGATGAGCACTAAAGAGGTTGATGAACAAATGATAAATGTCCAGAACAAGAACTCGTCATACTTTGTTGAGTGGATTCCCAACAATGTCAAGTCTAGTGTATGTGACATCCCACCAAAGGGTCTGAAGATGGCATCCACTTTCATAGGGAATTCAACCTCAATCCAGGAGATGTTCAGGCGTGTCAGTGAACAATTCACAGCTATGTTCAGGCGCAAGGCTTTCTTGCACTGGTACACTGGCGAGGGAATGGACGAGATGGAATTTACCGAGGCTGAGAGTAACATGAACGATCTGGTTGCTGAGTATCAGCAATACCAGGATGCAACTATCGATGAAGAGGAGTACGAGGAGGAAGAGGAAGAGGAACATGATACTTAAGATAGCTTGAAATTCTTTTCACTATGTCTGAAGTATGTATTTCCCTGGCTCTATTTAAGTGAGTGAAATGTTTCTCATTGGGGGGTCAAACTAGATTGACTTGCTGATGTATGGGTTGTGGTTCCTTGTATTGAAGATGGGATTTCGTGACTCCTTTTGCTTTTAAATCTGAATGATGGATGTCTTTGTATTTAGTAGACGAGTGTTTGGTCATCTATCACTTCAAACTTGTAGCTTTTTTCCTTGGATTAATTTGTGTGATAGGCATGGTTTTATTAGCGAGGCAGGTTCTCGTGGGCATTATGAATGCCATTAGTGTTGCAAGGTGGGAATTGTAATTTTTTTTCCAATTTGAGTGTGTATCTTTAGTTTTTCTATTTGAATGTTTGAATCTTTAAAAACTTGCAATGAGTGCTTTTAATTTTGAAATCTAACAAATATCAACTTCGATCATATTTGATCAAATTAATTAAAATTAAAAATTAGAACAACAAAGCAACTTAACAATTTATTTACATTAAAAGAACACCAAAAATTCGTTCTTTTTTTAAAAATCGTGGAGACCATAACCGACTAGATAAGATAATGAAATGGAAACAAAATAAATAAAAAAATATAGGGTTTATGGACAACCAGATGCCAACCAGAGCCAGTAGGATCTGCAACACAAAAATCTTGCAATGGGCTAGGATCAAAGGCAGTGGCCAGGGCACAAATGATGGCTAGAAAACTTGCAGTAGCCAACAATTTTGTGGCTAGCCATATCAATTCTTTGGGGTACTACAAAGAGACTGGTAAACTACGTACAGCATTGATCATTGATGTAGTATGTACGCAGGAACTCTTCTTATATATGGCGATGGATCGACAGTCCAAGAATTTAGTCTTCGAAGGAAACTTGCTGCCGTCCAATGCCCATGTCTTTGGGGTACCCAAGACAAGGCTGGTAGATTACACATGCACCAAGAGTCGTAAGAACAAGGAAATGCCAATGAGTTGTTCCTTGCTTGTTAATATATGGAATAATTTTATTTTCTTGCAATATTTTTTATTACAAACTCGTGAAAGTAACACCAACCATGCATGAACAAGGAAAATTCAGAATTTAACTGTGGAACTGTGCTCTAAGTTTCTCAACAATGGACTTGTCGACATTATAAGCCTTGGCTAGAACATCATCACCAATGGGTGGATTGGTTCCAAATATATTGCTAGGAATAGCAATAAAACCAGGGTTCTGGCTGTTCAAAGAAGCAATAGCAGCAGCAGTTCCGTTGCCCACATTACTCAAGAAATGAGCTAGTCCTATGGGAAAAACAAAGACATCTCCCTGCTCAAGGACCTTGGAAAAGAGCCTGTTTTCCGGTGAAGAGGACACAAACCCAACAAGGAGGCTGCCTTCCAAGACGGTAAGAATCTCACTTGCACGAGGGTGAATGTGAGGAGTGACGAGACCACCTTGTGCAAAGTCAAAGCGAATGAGTGTGAGTCCAAGGGTGTTTAGGCCTGGTATTTGGGCGACAGAAGCTGATGTAACAGTGGAGCCAGAGGGGTTTGATGTGTTGCCAGGAACATGGAAGCCTCCAGAGAAAAAATTATCAGGCTTTACCAGCTTCGGATCCAGGCAAGCTAGGCCATAATCACAAAAGAATATGTTAGTGGGAGTACTCACTAGACTTAGCTAAAAATAAAATGAAAGAATAATTAATTTCTTGAATATGATTAAAGCTAATTAATTGCAGTGTAGTTTTGAGTAAATCAATTAGACCCCCACCTGAGCTAGTAGGATCTGCAACACAGAAATCTTGCAATGGACCAGGCTCAATGCCGGCAGCGGCCAAGGAACAGGAGATGGCTAGGAAGCTAACAATCACCAGAATCTGGGAAGCCATTTGGATTGCTTGAGGTTGGAGATTGAGGCAGAAACAGAAGTGATTGGAGATTTGAGTGTAATTCTTTCAAGGACTAATATGAATTTTATAGGGTAGATATGGATTTATTTTTATTTCTTTACCATTTGAGAATCGCTGCATTAAGTTCTTATTTAATTTTGGATATTATGTGGGAATAAATTTGTTAGCTAAAAAAATAAAATATCAGATTCGAAGAATTTGGAAAGGTAAAAAGGGAATTGAAATTCAGTAGTCAGATTTTCTAATGGATATTATATATTAAAACAGAGAAAGAAATCAATTATATTTATAATAAGATAAAT